>ERZ779937.17-NODE-17-length-88663-cov-3.749819_pt1 | contig 88663 bp, 115 predicted proteins | sample MGYA00511185_ERZ779937 | MGnify/ENA primary metagenome ERZ779937 (study PRJEB29588, sample SAMEA2147216) | human gut metagenome | biome: human gut; feature: human-associated habitat; material: faeces | place: Denmark | collected 2008/2010 ... | reverse complement strand
GCCCCATAATAAATTATCGCTAAGAAAAGAACGTAGAGTATTACGTTTATATTATAAAGGTCTTAATATAAGGGATATACAATTAAGGCTAAGGTTAAAGTCTTCTACCTCAATTAGAAGAATACTTAAAAACCGTAGCCTATTGGATTGAGGATTTCCTATTATAATATATATATATAACTTAAAATAAGAAAGTATGAAACAATTATTAGAAGCTATAAGAGCCAAATATTTATGCCTTCATGATTGGGAGGTGGTAAGTAAAACTGAATATACTGATTGTTGGAAAATCTTATTAAAATGTAAGAAGTGCGGTAAACTTAGAAAAAAGAGAGTATGAGAGATCCATCTATTCATATAACTAAGCATCAATTCGAAAAAATCCTATCTCAGTTAGAGGTATATAATTTTCCGATTGATGCTTTCTTTGTTATTGCCCGTAAGGAAGCAATAAATACTAGAGTTGTAGTTGTTACAAACAATAAGACAACTAAGAAAGTTTCTAACATTTTACTAGCATCCAAGGGAGATGCTGCCCTTGTTGCTGATATTTTATACGCAACTCGTATAAAATTAAAGCATAGGGGAGTTCGTAAAATAAATGAAAGTAATTCCCGAGAATGGGCAAATTGTAAAAAGCTTGCAGAAGTATGTAATACCTTTTGTGAAGATTTTAAATTTGATACCCGGGAAGGTTTTATTAAATACATTGAGACTGGGTTAAAGCGGATGACTGATTATCGTAATGTTATGCAAAGGTTATTATCCATGCAGGAGAACATTACTAATCAGATAGATGCTGAGATAGAATTACAACATTCAGATTTAGAACTTACTAAAGAGATACATGATTATTTCATAGGTAAGATTGCTAAGGCAACTGGTATATATGAGTCTTATGAAAATCAACCCGAGAAGTATGTACACTTTGCAAAGGTAGGTGAATTCCTAAAAGAGGAGGGCTGGAATTATAAGACCTTCATCGATGCTCAGTTTGAATCTCTTGCATGGTGCAATGGGTTACCGGATATTGCACAAATGTATACGGATAAAGCAATTGAAAGATACAATAAGTATTTATATAAATATAAGAATAAACAACTACTTGAAGGTGAACCAGAAGTTGAAGGTTCCCTTTGGGATAAAATAAGAAAATGATATGAAAGGTTTACAATTTTTAGGAAACAGAGTGGAGGATGCAGCAAATGCCTTTATTGATGTCCTCAAGTATTCAGACCAATCCGTGGATTATCCAGATTTTAAGGATATCGAACCATGGCCTGATGAGATAATTAATATGTTCTATGTGATTTGGAAGAATGCCAAGTTCTCAGAACTAAGTGCCATCATTATGTATACCCAACAGTCTTCTAGATTTGAAGAAATATCAGAATTGATGTTGGGTATTGGTTTGGTAGAGATGAGACACCTTGATAAGATATCGGACTTTTTACAAAAGGCAGATCCCTATGAGGATTACTCTACCATGAATATTAATCCTACGATTGAGATTGGTTCTACTTGGGAACAAGCTTTAAAGATTGCTTTGAATTCCGAGATAGAAACTATTGGTCACTACAAGAAAATCCAAAGAGCAATTGCTCAATACGAGGAACGTCCAGATTACGATGATGTGAATTATTTCCTTGAGAAATTGATTGCCGATGAGGAATATCATATCAAACTTCTTAAGGAAGCAATGGGTATGGATAAAGCCACTAAGGGTGTAACGGTAATTATCAAATGAGTAAGATAATTATTCAGAATGGGAATATGTGCGAACTTGACTTACCTCTTAAGTTCGCACAGAAACTTTATAATGAGTTTGCCATTCGACATCCGAATGCCTTTTATTTAAGGACAAGGCAAAGAGGTATGCAGAATTGGGACGGTAAGATTCATTACATCACCAAGACTGGGCAATTTAAAATAGGTTTACTTCCCAAAGTATATGATATGTGTATTGAGATGGGAATTAAACCTAAAGTTGTAGATATGAGACAACCTTTACCTAAAGTCAGTAAAGTAGTTACGAATATAGGCAAATATAAATTAAGACCAGAGCAAGAGAAAGCTGTTAAGGCAGTTATCAATAATAAGATAGGGAATACACCTTTTCATATTGGTGTATTAGATTACACGGTTAATGCAGGTAAAACACTTATCATGTCGTCTTTATATTTATCCTATAAGAAACAGTTAAAGACTTTGTTAATAACTAATGATTCCGACTGGTTAAATCAAGCTAGAGAAGAGTTTAAGCAATATCTTCCCGGAGAGAATATTACATTTGTTCAAGGTAAGGTTTTAAACTGGAGTAACTTTACCATAGGTATGGTTCAATCTATTTCGAGAAATATGAGATTCTATCAAAAGGAATTATCTCAAATAGATATGGTACTTATAGATGAGGCTGACCAAGGAGGTAGTAAGCAATATCAGAATGTAATCACTCGGTTATTTAATACCAGAATTCGTATAGGATTATCTGGTACGATTTATATGAGTAAGCTTGCTAAGGATAGGGTTAAGAATATGAACTTAGAATGTTTCTTTGGTAAAGTACTTGCTGAGTTCAAACTCAAGGATTCTATCAAAAAGGGTTACTCAACAAAAACAGTTGTAAAGATGGTACCTGGTAAACCCTGGTATGGTAATTGGGAATCTGATTGTATTTCCTATAAGGAAATATACGATGATTCAATCACCAATTGTTATACAGCTTGGTTAATGGCTTATAATAGATTACTATGGAACCTTAATCAAGGCAGATATCCTGCTCTCGTAGTATGCAAGCATATTGCACATTGTGAAAATCTATATAAGTTCTTTAAAAAGAAACTGGGCGATGCCTATAATATTGCCTATGTGCATGTTAATACTCCTTCTAAGTTAAGACAACAAATAATGAAGGATTTTAGAGAAGGTAAAATAGATATCCTGGTATCAACTACAATCATTGCTCGAGGTAAAAACTTTCCTAAGCTTAAGTACTTACTCAATACCGCAAGTATGGATTCACAAGAAAAATCCATTCAATTCCTTGGTCGTTTGGTAAGAACCGATGAATCTAAAAATAAGGTATACCTTGATGACCTTCATTATCCTGGGAATTATTTAGATAGGCACGGTAAACATCGGAAGCAATATTATCAGAGACAAGAATTGAAAGTAATACTGTTAGATAAGCTATGGAAGAAACATCCTAACCATAGCCTTATTAAGAGTTAACTAGAAGTACTATGAGTATTTACTTTTTCTCCGTAGGAGGAAAAGAAGATTACAGTTAATAAGCATATAGGCATTATGAATAATGATAAACTAATATGTATCAGAGATGAAGATGATACTAAACTAACTACTCTCTTATCAGATGGTTGGAGGATAATTCAAATCTCTGCATCGGGTATTTATTGCTGGGTACTCTTAAGGAAACCCAATAACACTAAAAAGAAAATTAAAGGCTTTCAGTGATGGAGAAATATATTTTAATTACAGCGGTTGTTATTATGATAATAATACTCGCTTTAGACTTCATCTTTTCTAAGGATGGTTATCAATGTCATTCATGTAAGAAACGTTTTCATAAAGAGGATTTGGAAATCAAAGGATGGCATTTCAAAGAATGGGTCTGTCCTAATTGTAAACACATTAATTATACTTATGATGAGGAAGATTAAAGAATGGTTTAAGTCTCTCATTGTTGGGGAGGTACCCAACCCTAAACATGTATTCAACTGTAGAGATTTGATATGGATATCAAGCTTGGAAACTTCTCAAAATACTCCCGAATGCTTTACTCATTATTTCTATCTGTACTGGAGTAATGGTATGGTAGTCAAAGTATGTCAAGAGAGTCATGATAGAAATTCATACCAAGAATTATATAAACTCAGGGAACTATTTATTAATAACATGGGTTATTCCTATGTTCCTATAGAGGATAACAGTGAGATATACATTTATTATAAACGTAAAAAGGATATATAATGGCTAAGTATCATTTATATATACGGGCAATCCCTGGATATTCAGATTATTATGCAACTGTAGATGGGGATATACTTAAGAAAAGAGGTAATTCTCTTTTTAAACTTACTCCTACCAAAGTTCATAATGGTTATTATACTGTTAAAATTATACACAGAGTTAAGGTTCATAGGTTAGTAGCTTTAACCTTTTTACCTAATCCCAATAATTATCCTATTGTAATGCACAAGGATAATAATCCAGAGAATAATAGGGTAGGTAATCTTAAGTGGGGAACCCAATCTCAAAACATGAAACAGATGGTTAATGATGGTAGACAAAGAAAATCTAAAATAATTAATTATAAATCTGAGGTATTAACCCTACATTCTCAGGGTTTTTCTATCCCTGAAATAATCAAGTCTGTGGGGATCAGTAAAACTTCAGTACATCGTATAATAAAAGGGAAGCTATGAGTAAGAAAAGTAAACCAAAAAAGTTACCCGATTTAAGTAAACAAGATATTTTAACACCAATAGATTTAACTCAGTTGGGTACTAATGGCGATGTTTGCTTTGGTATTGGGTATGATTTATCAACTAAGGAATGTAAACTATGCGGAGACTCAGAATTATGTGCATTCAAGATGTCACAGAACTTGAACATTACAAGAAAAGAACTTGAACAGAAGAATCAATACAAGGATTTGGATGTACTTGAAGATACCGTTGGTATCAAGAAATACATCCGATGCTTGATTCGGAAAGGCAAAGAGAAAAAAGAAATTATCTCAAAGACAGTTGAGAAATTCGAAGTACCAAGAAAACGTATTAGAGAACTTTATAAAGAGTGTACTAAATAATGAAACCAATAGAGATGATATGGGCTATGTTCAAGGTATACCTTAACAACCCAAACTATTTTGTAAAGCAAGAAGATGTACTTGCTAATTTATGTATGGAGGGTTCTACCGATGTAATCAGGATGTGTAATTCATTGAGAGTACATGTTTCTAGACCCGAGAAATTAACCTTTGGACAACTTTTACGTAAATGTAATATATTATGAACAGATTTAGATTTATCAAAGTAAGGGAGGTAATATCTCCAAACAGAGCAAACCCAAATGATGCTGGGTTAGATTTCTATGTACCAACTAATTTATACCCTGAGGATATTCATGACAAAAACGAATTTGATTCAAATGGGTATATTTTAGATATGCCATTTAATGAAAATTTCGTAAGGCATATAGCTTTAAAACCAGGTCATCGTATACTTATCCCATCGGGTATCAAAGGTTTGCTAGAACCTCCTGCATCTATGTTAATGGCAGCAAACAAATCTGGTATAGCTACTAAGAAAGGGTTAATCTTTACTGCCGAGATAGTGGATTCCCCTTATGTTGGAGAGATACATATTGGAGTATATAACACTTCTCAAGAAATTCAGGTTATAGAAGCTGGGCAGAAGCTGGTACAATTTATTCATGTACCCATTTATATTACCGAGCCAGAGGAGATTCAGCAAGAGGAGTTTTATACTGAATCACAAATGTGGGGAAGCAGAGGAGATAAAGGATTTGGTTCATCTCAAAACATAAAATAGTGGACATCAGGAATATAAATGAACAAGTGCCTCAGGTAGAAGAAACTGAGGCACGGATACTACAAGAAATGTATGATCTTGGGATAGAACAATTCTCTGGATATAAATCTATAGAGAAGTTACCAGATTATCCTTTAGATATAAATAACCCAAAGAACCAAGTTATCCTAAAGGATTTTATTGGTAGGGTTATTGAGGAATTAACCGAAGGATTCGAATCTACCGATGAAGTAGTATCTATATATCGTGATTATGGATGGAATAATGATTGCTTAACCTCAGAAGAATACACTCAGGTATTAAATCATCTAGCAAATGCAAATGAGGAACAAGCAGATGCCTTGGGATTCTTCTTTACTTTGCTTTTGTATTCTAATATATTGCCAGAAGATATTCTGAAATACCAAGATGCAAAGAGTTTATTTGAGGTAATGGCAATTGGAGTCAAAGACCTACTCATCAAGTACCCAGATCATCGAGGTGTAAGGAAATACCCTATACTAAGTCCAACCGATTGGGCAAGAGAGGATAGAGCAGAGTATGATAAGATAGTTTCTTATACCCCAGGTTTTCATGGAATGAGCGAGATATCTCATGAAAACGAGAAGCTATATTTATGGGAAGTAATATATGAACTCAATAAAGCAAGGAACTTCCTTAAATGTAGACCCTGGAAACAAACTCAAGTGATGACTAAAGAAATAGATTTTCAGGAATCATTAGTAAAAGCTTTCTATCTCTATATGGGATTCTTAGCCATGAATGGGTTTACTCCTTGCGGATTATTTAGTTTATTCTTTAAAAAACAACGTCTCAATTTATGGAGACAAAATACTAATTATTAATGTCAGGGTGGAATAAGAAATTAGAGGGACTTCAACTTAATCCGGAGGAGTCCCTCCATTCGTTAGAATTTGCTACTTCACAAGAGGCATGGGAAAAACTCAATGAGGGATTCCTAAGATTAGACCCAATCCTATTTGGGAAAGGAGCTATGGCTAATAGTGGGGTAGCAGTAGTGTATAACGTATTTATAAAGATACGAAAAGCATGGGTAGACCCAGAATTTGATTATGGGCGGTGTTTCAATTATAAAGAAACTAAGTGGACTAGCTTATTGAATAACTACATAGATTTTAATAAGCTTGACTTGTTGCGTAGTAAACTGAGAGTACTGAGAAATAAGTACAATCAGAATTACAATATAACTTATATGTTCAATAATCATCATGATAATGGTAAACAATGTCTAATAGCTGCGACTTTTTCAAAACGATTCGGGGAGGACATCCCAGTTATTACAATGGTAGTTCGGGCTTCAGAAATTACCAAGAGGTTAATATTCGATTTCCTATTAATTCAACGAATGTCAGAGTACGTATATGGGCCGGACCAGTCAGTACAAATCAACCTATTCGCGACTCAGATGTACGGAAATGTAGAGACACTTCTAATGTATCATACCCATAAACCTTTGAAGAAGGTACTTAAAGGAGCAGAGGAGAATTCATGGAATAAGAGGATAAAAGAGATATGGAAAAAATTCCAAAAGGGTACAGAGAAGGAATTCTCTTCATTCAAGGTATTCTTTAGAAGTTTTAAAGTGCTTCGACCAGATTTATATGAGGAAACATATAAATCAATGAAAGCAAAAGAATTACTTCTCGAGTATGAGGATATAGAATACCCGGAGAATGTAATCTCTTACTCTCAACGTAAAGCCTATAAGAAGAAACTTTTAAAACAAAAGAACAACAATGGAAGCTAGGGAATTTTTAAATCAGAAGCGGATAGGATTAGTAAACAAATTCTATTACCAAGTTTTAGAGATTAAAAAGAACGGTGCAGAACCAGATATACCCTTGTTAATAAAAGAGGTAGAGGATTTCGATAATTTTGTATTTCGCTACTGGCATATGACCTGGGTTAATTCTACAATGTCATACAGTTAAATATTTATATAATATGAGGATATATTCTAACAGTTTTGAGTTAATGTCCGAAATGGGCAGAGAACTCAACAGTTATGGTCAAACTGTAAAACCAAAGACCTATCAAAATAAAGTGATTGAAGGTAATGAGGATTTTATTACAAAAGAACTCATTTGCCAACAATATTGCTTAACTTCATTGGGAGACCCGGTATGGTTATTCGTATTCTCTCATTCAAGAGAATGGGCAGATGCAGAGTTCCAAGAAAGGATTGATACCTCTGATATAATTAATCCAGGTAAAGCTTGGGAATTAAGAAAAGATTTATGGGAACAGTTCTTGGTAAATGGTAAATTTGATTATACCTATAATGAGAGAATCATCCATGTTATTAAACCATTGATAAGATTACTGAAGGACGATAATGACACTCGTAAAGCAGTATTACCAATATTCAATGGTGATATGGACGGATTAGATACTGATTGGTATGATGGTAGTAGACGTATACCCTGCTCTATGTATTATGACTTCCTTATCCGTCAGAATGGTAAAGGAGAAAAGGTATTACACATTTGCTATCACCAAAGAAGTTCGGACTTTGTTACTCACTTTGGTAATGATGTATACCTTGCATGGAGACTAATGGAATATGTAGCTAAAGAGGTAGGAATAAAACCAGGTTATCTGTATCACACAATTGATTCTCTCCATGCTTATAAGAAAGATTGGACAGCATTAGCTTCTAATCTGGAAGACTTACAAGAGAAATACTAATAATGAGGGATGTATCTACTACTGGTGGGTATGTCCCTTTTTCTATTTTTAAAATATGGAGACACGGTATACAATAATAAAAAACAAAAGAGAGTTAAAGAAACTCATTGCCTGTTGTAAATCAACTGGTTATGCTTGCTGTGACTATGAAACTGATGGTTCACCAATATATAATAAGAGTTTCAAACCAACTATACTCTCAGTATCCTGGATGCCAGGGTTTGGTGCTTCCATTCCTTTAGACCATTTCGAAACAAAAGATTATACTTCACCCGGTTGGAATTGGAAAAAGATGCTAAGGAAATTTGGGGAAGAGGTAATCGAGAATTATGAGATAACCAAGGTTGCATGGAACTGGAAATTTGATGACCAGATAAACCAGAAATATCAAATATTCTATAGAGGTACTTGTTTAGATGGTATGCTTGCAAAATATCTACTAAACGAGGAAAAACCTAATGATTTAAAATCAATGGTAAGAAGGTATTTACCAGAGTATGGTAATTATGAGAAGCAAGATGCTTTCGATAAAATACCTTGGGATAAAAAAGAGTTAGACCCACTTTGCCATTATGGATGTCAAGATACGGATTATACTCTTAGGTTAATGATATTCTTTGAAAAGAAGCTGATTGACCTTGGTTTGTACAGTACCTTCAGGAATTTAATTATGTCTGCATCAAGGGTACTCACTTCAGTAGAGAAGAATGGTTTGTATCTAGATAGAGAGTTCAATAATCAACTACTGGAAACATATAAACCAAAAATAGAGGCGGCTAGACAAGCTATATATGATTTGCCAAGAGTAAAGAAATTCGAAAAGAAGTATAACCAAGAAAAGATTGATAAATATATTCAATCTATCGAAGCTGAACTTGAGGAGCTAGATTATAATGATCCAAAAGATAAACGAAAGATTGTATCAAGGGAACAGAAAATCTCAAATATCAAGGCTGGTATATTCACAACTAAAAAGGAACAAGAATTGATAAGACCTATCAATTTGGGTAGTTCAGTTGATTTACCTGCATTGATGTATTCGGAAGAAGGTTTTCATTTTGAGGTAATTAAGAATAATGAATCCGGTAAACCAAGTACAGATGAAGAGACTCTTACTAATCTAAGGTTAACCGTTAAAAAACCAGATTCACCTAAGGCAATTTTCCTTGATAGGCTTCTTGAATTACGAGGTTTAGAGAAGATGTATAAAACCTATATAGAGGGTTGGAATGAAAAAGTTCAAGATGATGATAGATTACATGGAAGATTTCTTATTCATGGGACTACAAGTGGAAGATTATCCTCTGCAGAACCCAATGCTCAACAAATTCCCAAGACATCCGTAGACCCAAATATTAAATTACAATTAAAAGCTCCTAAAGGAACCTTATATATTGCTAGTGATTTTAGCCAGGCAGAATTAAGAATTATGGCTCATCTATCTGGAGATGAAACTTATCTTAATGCTTTTAACTCTGGTCAGGACCCTCACTTAGCAATTGCTGCTACTAAATATCATATACCCTATGAAGAAGCTCTTAAGATATATGAGGATGAAAATCATCCAGAACATAAGATATGGAAGGTGAGAAGAAAGCAAGCTAAACAAATTGCTTTTGGACTTATTTATGGAATTGGTGCAAAATTACTAGCAGTAAAACTATCTGACCCAAAATCTGGTATTATAGTTACACCAGAAGAAGCCCAAAAGGAAATGGACATATTCTTTGGTCAACACCCCAAGTTGAAGACCTTCTTGAAGAAACAAGAGAAATTCCTTAGAAAGAATGGGCATCTGGTATCATTATTTGGGAGGAAAAGAAGATTACCCCAAATATATTCAAATGATAAGGGAGAAGAAGCTTATGCTTTGAGATTAGCATTAAATTTCCCATGTCAATCAGCAGCATCTGATATGTGTTTATTTGGAAGTATTCTCATATACTACTTAATGAGACAAGGTAAATTACCCTCTACTAAGTCTGTATGTTTGGTACATGATGCTAATTATCAGATTACTAAACCAGAGAATATTAATATTTGGAGTATATATGAGATGTGGCAAATTTATAGGAACCCATTAACTAAGCCATACTTCGGCTTTCAGATAGATGATGTCACAATGGACATGGAGTTTGTTATTGGTAGGTCAATGGCAGAAGAGTTACCTTTTATTCCGGGTTATGATTATAAGAAAATGTTAGAACCTGATTTCTCAGTAGAAGAATATATGGAAGAACATAAGAAATATAAACACATACCTATTTCAGAGTATAAGAAACGTTTTAACAAACAAATGAAGCAATATGAAAAAGATTTTGAATGGACCCACGGTATGGAGAGCTAAATGCCCAATATGTGATTGTGAATTTGAATATGACAATAGTGAAACTTTTGGGGTTTATAAAAAATCGGGCGATTATTTTAGGATAGTACAATGTCCTAATTGTAAAACTAATATAAAGCATTCAGATTCAGTATCTACCATTACAGGAGTGAAAAGAGAAGATACTATGTCTACATAAATAATATAAATTTATGGAATTATGGCAACACAGAAAGAGATTGATAATGCAAGTAAGTTAACTGCCCTTACTTATATGGTTGCAGGTTGCTTAGGTTATTCTATCGAAAATTTACTTAAGTATTTAGATGGGGTTAATCTAAGGTTGAGTGGACAAGAAAAGATGTTACTTAATCGATTAAAGACTCAGTTATCTCAAGTACAAACTAATCTTACTACTTTAGAGGGATTGGCTTTTAAAGTAATGGCTACGGATGAGGATGGTAAACTTGCTTATGAAGATGCCACCCATATTTATTGGGCTGCATTTTTAGCCTTACTCGATAGAGGTGGTACTGATAACTTATGCGACTTAAGATTAATGGCTTTGGTAGATAAGGTAAGCATCTATAAATCTCTTCTTAATTTGCCCGGTATGAAACTCTCTTATCAAATGGCTTTTGCTCAAGTAACTAAAGCAATAAGCAAAGGGGAATTTAGTAAAGAAGACTTTAAAAACCTATTAGAAGTTTATGAAGACGGAACTGAAAAAACTAAAGGTTAAATTTGAAGGTAAACTTATTGAGATTGATATTCAAAAGGAATTATCTATCAATGAGAATATCATCAATTCTCAGCTACGAGAATCTCCTTCTAGTTATTATGTACTTGCTTCCCTGAGAGATAAGTATATAAAAGAAAGAGATGCTCTAGCAAGGGAAAAAGAAGAAGCTTATTCGAATGCCTGGTTATATTATAAGGATGCTAATGAGAGATGGAATAATGAATACGTATCTCATAAGGCAAACCTTAACAAGAAATACTCTTCTATCAATGAAAGGTATTTGAAAGCTGTAGAAAAAGCAAATAAGTTCATAACTATATGTAAGTGCTATGAGTCACGCGAAAATATATTAAGAACTATTAATGCGAACCTAAGAAAAGGTTAACCCATTGAACTATAAACAATTACTAACTTTTAAAAACAGTATTAGAATATGAATTATTCAATGGCATTTATCTCACCTCTTGTAGCTGAGAAATTTAATCAAGAATTACCCGGATGCCCAACAGAAAACCGGGTACTTATTTTATCTCCCAAGGAGGTAAACCAAACTAAATCCGGTTTGATTATCCCTGAACAAGTAAAAGAGGGAGTTCCTCGTAAAGGGGTTGTAGTAAAGAGTGGAGAAATTACTGAAGAATACAAAACCTACCGAGAATTGGTTGCTGTAGGTAGAATAGTTACCTATGGTTTGTATGCAGGTAAAGAACTTGAATTCGAAACGGACAAACTATCTCCTGCTCTCAAACAACTTTTAGAGAAAAACGTTCTTACCGTATTGAGTATGAACGAAGTAGTTTACTCAGAACCGAATAATTAAAACTAATCATTATGATAAAAGACAAGAAGAAAAAGAAAGTTTCATCAGAGGGACTTTCTACAAAAGAAAAGATGCTAGCTAGAAAGAAACAGCTAGAATCTAAGGGAAACGGAAGTGGATTGGTATATCCAAAAGAAGGAACCCTGAGAATGAGAATTAAATCTCCGGGTGATGACCAAGAATTGGGTATCGAAATTATTCAATTCTATCTGGGTGGCAATTTGGGAGGAGTTATATCTCCGGCTACTTTTGATGAACCTTGCCCATTCATGGAGAAATATCAAGAATTGAAAAACTCTAAGGATGAAGATGACAAGGAACTTGCCAAGAATTTGGTGCCAAGAAGAAGATATGTCATCGGTGGTATCATTTACTCAGATGAAAAGGGTAGTAAGGTAGATTACGAAGGCAAAGATAAGGGAGTTTTAGTTCCTCGCTCAGTATACCAGGATATCATTGACCTTTACCTTGATGAAGATGAGGCAGGTGATATGACAGATCCAAAAACTGGATATGATATCAAGGTAATTCGTTCCGGGTCTGGTAAACTAGATACCACTTATTCTGCCCGTGCTTGCAAACCAACTAAGTTGGACAAGAAATATCAAGGTACAATTGACCTTGAGGGAATAGTTCGTTCTCAAATCAAATCCTATGATGAGTTGGAAGATTTGCTTTCACAGTATCTAAATGAAGACCATGGGGATGACGATGAGGATGATAAACCCAAGAAGAAAAAGAAAAAGGGAGTTCACAAAGACCATTACATGGAAGATGATGAACCTAAGAAAAAGAAAAAGAAAAGAAAATACAAATCGGATATTTAAGGGTTAGTAATATGGTTTCATTCGAAGGTGGTAATTAGATTCGTTCTGTTATCACCTTCTTTAGTTTAAAGACATTACATTATGGCAAAGAAATCTAAGGTTGGTTTAAAAGTACCAACAGCAAATGAGATGGCAAAGAAATATGGGAGTATGATTAAATTAGCTTCAGAAGTAACTGATACCGATTTATATATACCATCTACTTTCTTTGCTTTGAACTACTTATTCGGTAAGGGTATTCCTTATGGTAAAATCGTTGAGATTGCTGGAGAGGAATCCTCTGGTAAATCTTTAGTGGCTTATAACTTTGCTTATGCTACTCAACAACTTGGAGGTCATGTGATATGGGTAGATGCTGAACAATCCTGGATGAATTCATGGGCTGAAATCAATGGAGTAGACCCTGCAAGAGTAACTATTGTTAATGATACCCGTATTGAATATATTGCAGACGTAGTAGCAGACTTAGCAATTTATTTACGTTCTCAATTAACTCACAATGAACCGATACTCTTAGTAATCGATTCCATTGCAGCTACTGACTGTACTGATAATATAGATGCTAAGATGGTTGATGGTAAGGCAGAGATGGGAGGTAGAGCAAAGGCTCTTTATAAATACTTCCGTATCAGAAGTGAATTATTCTACAAACTGGGAGTATCTCAGATTTATATTAACCAATTAAGAACTGCTTTGAATGTCGGATTTGGAAAAGATAATACAACAACTACAGGAGGTGCAGCACTTAAGTTCTACGCTTCAATCAGAGCTGCTTTCTATTCAGGAAGGTCTGTTACCATTAAACAAAATGGGAAAGAAAGGAAAGCTGGGAAACTTGTCACTATCAGACTTATTAAAAATAAAGTTGCGCCTCCTCGACCTACAATCAGCAAATGCCCTGTATATTTCAATCCTAAATTCCACGAAGTCGGGTTTGATAGATGCTATGCTTTAGAAGATGTATTGGTAGATACCGATGTAATCGAAAAAACTACTGGTGGGTATAAATTGAAAGGGAAAACTCTTGCAAGAGGAGAAGAGAAATTCCAAAAGCTTCTGGAAGAAGACGATGAACTTCGTAGAAAACTTTTACGGAAAGCTGGAGTAAATACCATAGGTACTACTAAAAAACAACTGGGGAAAATAGAAACAAATCTATTCCCAGTCGATGGTGTAGAATATGAAAACTATTCAGATTCAGAAGAGGAGGAGGAAGACGATGAATAAGAAAGAGGTAGAAGGTATAGAGAAAGTAATTAAAGAGTACCTTAAGAAAAATTTGAGAATGGAATCTAGGGTTAGGTATCTAGATGCTTATAGCCCACCAGAGAATTATTTAGATGTATATCTTGGAGAGGAAAAGATTCAAGAAGTTTCACTTTATGAATTAGATTTTGGACGATGAGCAAGAAAACACAATTTACAAGGTCCAAGAATAAGATAGGTAGTCTGTCTTGGACTTCTCCAATCTATACTCATGGAGAAGGTAAGTATCAGAATAAAATACTTCATGATAATATCCCAGGATATCCAGGATACCACATCTCTAAGAGAGGTAAAATATATTCAAGGTGGGATGTTAATGGTAAGGGTATATTAAACAAAAGATATCACTTAAAACAACCTCATCTGAATAAGAATGGAAGGTATGTAGTAGGATTATCCCAACCAGGTATAGGGAAGAAGAATTGGTTAGTACATAGATTAGTAGCTTTAGTCTATATCCCAAATCCGGAAAGGTTACCTTATGTATGTCATAAAGATAATGTACCTACTAATAATAGAGTAGAGAATCTTTATTGGGGTACACAAAAAGATAATATGTCTCAAGCTTCTAGGGATGGAAGGATGATTCAAGCTAAAGGAGCCGATAGTGTACATTATAAAGGTACAGAAATCCAAAGGTCATATATTCCAAGACTTATAGAAGTTGGATTTACAATTAAAGAGATTGCCGAAATGATGGGGTTTGGGATTTGTTTAGTTAGGGATTATTATAATAATTATCGTAACTTGACTCAAGGAACCAATTACTATATTCATTCTAAAAGAAAGAAGAAATCATGAAAAAACTAATACTTCTAGTGGATGGGGAAAATCTACTACACGCTAGTTTTCATAAGTTCGAAAAACTTAAATCTACCGATGGCAAACCGAGTGGGGCAATATTCGGATTTTTCAAATCTCTACATATGTATCTTACAAGGTTCGAACCGGATGAGGTTTATATTTCATTCGATAATGGTCATTCACCAGTAAGGACGAAGTTATTGCCCAATTACAAGGGACATAGAAAAAATATATCTGTAGATTACGAATCATTGCAAAAGCAAAAGGCAATTATAATGAAAATGCTGGGTATGCTAAGAATTAATTATATCTTCGATAAAAAGAAATCTACAGTATATGAAGGAGATGACTTCTTAGCATACCTTGCAATTAAAAAATTCCAATCCGAGAAAATGATACTTATATCATCGGATAAAGACTTTAACCAGTTGCTATCAAATAACCTGAGGATATATAATCCCAGAAAAGATGAGATGATAAGAATGGATAACTGCAAAGAATTATTCGGTTATCATTCTCATGAAACGGTAGAGTACCTTGCAATGGTTGGAGATACTTCCGATGATATACCAGGGTTCCCGGGTATAGGCCCAGTAAAAGCAAGGAAAATCCTTGATGAGGGTAGAATTGAGAAGTTTATTGCCCAGAGTAAGAACAAAGAATATCTTCAAATATGGAAAAGGAATGAACAGTTAATCGACCTTTTCTGGTTTGTAAGACATAATCCATTGGATAAGTTACCAATTAAGTCAAAGAAGAAGTTTAAGTATGAGAAATTCAAAGAGCTTTGTATCGAATACTCTTTAGCATCATTTTTGACAAATGAATTTATAAAACCATTTAAAGCATTACATCATGAGTAAGAGAATTATGTTTGTGGGTCCCTCTGGTATAGGGAAAACTACTTTAGCTAAGTATGTAGCTAAGAGAGAAGATCTACCTTTTATTTCTGGTAGTATGTCAGATTTATTACCTGCTACTGAAGGGGTATCACATAATGAAATATTATCCCTCGGTTCGGAGGCAATGTATAAAGCAGATTTTCAACTTCTGAACAAAAGGAATAGGTTATTCAAGGATAGAGAATACTTCGTAACTGATAGGAGTTATGCAGATTTGGCTGCTTATTTTTGGTATAAGCAATCAAGAACTTTACCAGAATGTGAAATGGAACATTTTTTCTGTCAATGTAAGACTTTAATGGAAGATCAATGTGATGTAGCAATCTTCTTACCATTAAATCTAGATACTTATAAGCATTGGTCAATGGAAGATAATGGTAAGAGAATACTTAACAGATTCTTCCAAGTTCAGATATCATCTCTTATGGGGGAATTGCTTGCAAATTGGGAAATACCCACTATTTGTATATCTGAGCTCGATTTAGGTATGAGAACGGAACAAATCAATTACCATTTAGATAGGATATGGGGAAAGAAGTAATGATTGATAATATAAAAGGCTTTCCCGGGTATCACATTACCCGGGATGGTTTGTTATATAGTAGGTATGACAAAAAGGGTAGATTAACAGATGAATATCATCAAAATAAAATATACACTCGCTCTAATGGGTATCAACAAGCCGTATTAAAAATCCGTAAATTAAACCTATTAAGAAGAGCTTATATCCATAGGTTAGTAGCTGAAGCTTATATATCTAATCCTTTAAATAAGCCATGTGTATGTCATAGGGATAATATAAGAATTCATAATTGGGTAGATAATCTCTATTGGGGTACATATTCTGAAAATACAGAACAAGCTTCTAAAGATGGTAATCTAAATGGCCCACTTAAGAAACTAAGATTTATCGTATTTTCAGACCTCCATTTACACTCTTGGGGAAAATATGAAACTAGACTTAATACTGCTATTAAGGTGTTAAGGATTATATCCGATGAATGTATGAAGTATCAGGTTCCTGCTTTATTTTGTGGTGATTTATTACATGAGTCAAATAGAATTTCTAGTGAACTAGCAGAAATTCTACATGATGAATTTAAGAAGCTTGATGAAAAAGACTGGATTATGTATAATATATCCGGAAATCATACACTAAACCGAATTAACCGAATAGATAAACCCTCTTTTTCTTGGGATATCTTTTTTTCTGGGATATATAGGTTTTTGAAAAATATAGACCTAAAAAGGGTTCATATAGGTAATACCTATATATATGGAGTTCCCTATATTGATAATAACATTGGCTTATCCGAATATCTTAATAAGATTAAGTTAGTAGGAGATAAGAAAAGATGTAAGCATATACTTATGCTTCATACTGACTATCCAGGAGCAAAAGATACTGATGGCAGGGAAATAAACTCAGTAGAAAATCTCAATGTAAATACTCTGAATAAATTTGATTTAGTATTATGTGGGCATATACACAAACCCCAAAGACTTTCAAAGAAAGTATATATGATAGGAGCCCCTTATCAACAAAGAAGGACAGATAAAAATTGTAAACTTGGATATTGGAAACTTTATTCAGACCTATCCATGGAATTTGTAGAATTAAAAAGGTTTCCGAAATTTATCGATGTAGAAAGGGAAGAGGATATTAAGGATGATGGTAATTATTATACGGTAATTCCCCAAAAAGCTAGTACTCCAGTTAATAATAAACATAAGATTACTAAGCAACTTTCTAAGAAGTCTCTAGCAAAGAGATACCTAAGAGAGAAAGGTATTAAAGATGAGGTTAAAACTAATCTATTAATTGAAACACTTAAAAAGGCTGAGTCATGTTAACGTTCTTAAACTTAGAGGCAGAAGGATTTTGTTCAATAGAATCCTTACATCTACAATTAAACCCAACTTGTACCATCCTTATCAAGGCACCAAATGGGAAAGGGAAATCAACTATTCTCTCTGCCTTGGTATGGGCAATATATGGGAAAAACCTAAAGGGTGTTTCTGAGGTAAATACTTGGAAGCAAGTAAGGCCTAAAGATTACAAGGGTACTAAGGTACAAGTATATTTTCAGAAAGATTCTCATACATATAAGATAGTTAGATGTCAAAAGTATGATGAAGTACTTGAGGATGGTGCTAAAGGTAAAGACAGACTTATCTTCATGAAAGATGGGGATATAGTTGATATCAAAGGGAAGGGGAAGATACAAGATTTTATAAACCGAGAGATAGGTTTATCATATACTCTGTTTATGAACTCAATCATGTTTGGTCAGGGTATAAAAAGACTCATACAAGAATCTAATTCTGATAAGAAAAAGATATTCGAAGAAGTATTTGACTTAGAGTTCTTAAACCTTGCTAAAGGCATTGCATTACAAGATAAAAATAACTTGATATCTCAAATAAATGAGGTAGAGCATGAGTCTCAAATGCTTAAGAAAGAATTAGAGGCTAACAAGGAAGCTTACTTCGATATGAGAGATAGAGAAAAATCCTTCAAGCAAAAAATTAAAGAAGAAAGAAGAGAGTTAAAGCAAGATAGGGAAAAGCTAACTAAGCTACTAATTGAAAAACAAAAACAAATCAAGGATGAAGTAGATGCTTCGCTTCAGATAAAGATTAAAAAACAAAATGAACTAATCCTTGATTTGAGGAGTAAGATAAAAGATGCAAAGAATTTATCGAATGTACCCCTTAAGAAAGTAATCAAAGAATTGGTAATACAGTTAGAAGCCGGTCACTACAAACGTGCGTTACGTGATGCTAAATCAATATATAAAGCGTTCTCTGACCTTGATAAATACGATAAGGAGTATCAGGAGGCATTAGAAAGGTTGGAAGAACTTAGTAGTGTAAATGATAGGTATAAGAAATTAAAATCAGACTGTGATGATATTGCTTCTGATATTGCTTCTATTGACGAAGACCTGGCTAAGCTCAAGCAAGAAAAGCTTAAGGTCATGTCTCCAAAGTATAAACAAAAACTTAAGGAGATTAGGAAGAATTTACGGAAGGTTGATGAAGACTTTCACAATAAAGAGTTAGAGTTAGAGAATTATAACTGGTTAATTAATGACCCATTGGGTAATAATGGGATTAAGGCTTATCTATTTGATTCATCCCTTGAGTTCTTAAATAAATGCCTTGATAAGTATTCAGAGGTATTGGGATTTAGGATTGAATTTAATATTGATTTGGGCACTGCTAGAAAAGAATTTGTTACTTTTATTGAAAGGGATGGGCAAATAATTGATTATGATGAACTTAGCGGTGGCGAAAAAACCCTATGCAATTTCTCTATGGCTCTAGCTATGCATGAGGCTTTAACTGCTAGTAAAGGGGTAAATATTATATTGTTCGATGAAGTATTCGAATCCCTAAGTTCGGATAATGTAGAATTAGTTACTTCTTTAATACGCAAATATTCAGAGGGAAAAACCGTATTTGTGATTACTCATCTTGAGGGAGTGGTATTCAGTCATTCTAAAATATTACAAGTAACAAAAGAAAAAGGGCTATCATACTATAAATACTTGTAAACCAAATTTACAGGCATGAAAAAGTATGATAACATCCCAGGATTCCCAGGTTACTACATAAGTAAGAGAGGGCACCTTTGGTCTAGATATTCCAAGGGAGTTCTCTCTACTGTGTGGATTAAAAAGAAATTTTATTTGAGTTTTACTAATGGTAGGTATAAAACTTCTATAGTTCATGAAACTTTAGGAAAGATTAAAATGAATCGGTATAGATTAGTAGCTTTAGCCTATATCCCAAACCCTAATGGTAAACCAGAAGTATGTCATAAAGATAATAATCCTATTAATGATTATTATAAGAATCTATATTGGGGCACCCATAAAGAAAACTTACATCAAATGATTAGAGATGGGAGATGGTATACTCCTTTCACTAAAGAATCAAATCCTAATAAGGGAAAGAGAGGCTGGCAGCTAAATACGTCTTTGAATGAACAACAGTTTAGAAGTATACTTAAATTAAAAGAAGCTGGGTATACTAATACTGTTATTATTCAAAAGTTAGGTTTAACTAAAATATCCTCATCAGGTATAAGTAGAATCTGGAAGAAATATAAAGTAGGCTATTACGATGAGGTTTTAAAACTATAACGATATATATATAAAATACAATACATTATGAACTCTAAGAATAAAGGAAATCGATTCGAAAGAAAGATAGGTGCTTGGTTTACAAAATGGACCAGGTACAAATTTGAAAGAAATAGAGCAGGGAGTGGAGCTTGGCATTCAAACAAGGACTCCACTTCCGATTTAACCTGTACTGATGAAAGGCATGCTCATAGATGTAAGATATCCATCGAATGCAAGAATTATAAAGAGATTAAGTTTGAACATCTACTCTTAGGTAATAAGGGATGCGATATACTGAAATTCTGGGAACAAGCTTCTAAGGATGCAAAAAGAGCAAATAAAGTTCCTATACTCTGTATGAGATATAATTCAATGCCCTCAGAAGAATTTTTCTTTGTAGTTGGAAAGGATTTATCTTCCGTATTCTATAAACCACTATTCGATAAAGCCAATATTATGGTAATCGATGTACCAAAGATAGGTGAGATTCTTTATGTATTCATGGCTAGTGATATACTGAAGAATGTAAACTATAAGTTAGTACATAAGCAAGCTAAGTTAATTCTTAAAAACCAGTAACCCATGAAGAAGCATACCCCATACTCATATTGTATATTTTACCTTGAAAGGAAGTACTGTGATAAAATCAATAAAGAACTCAAAGAAAAGGGGTATGACCAAATCAAGGCAATTATTCCTATGGTAAACGTATTAAGAAAAACCACAAAGGGTAAGATGGTATTCGAAGAAGTACCAGTATTATTCAATTATGGTTTTATGAGAATGCCTACTAAATTAGCATTCTCAAGGCCATTTCTTAATAAGTTACGTAGAAATATATCTGGTATCAGAACTTGGTTACGTAATACCGAGACAATGCACCCAAGAAAGAAAAAGGTAAGGATTGACAATGCAGAAGAATTTGATGATTTTTCTTTAGTGGCTACTTGTAGTAGAAAAGAAGTAAGGCGATTTAAACGTATTGCTAGAGAGAATAAGAAGTTTTCAGTAGATGATTTAGTCAATGTAAAGCCTGGAGATTACTTAGTATTACGGGGTTATCCTTATGAGGGAGTAGATGCTACAGTATTAGAGGTTGACCATCTTTGTAAAAGAGTAAAAGTTCTTATATACCCTGAAATGGGAAGAATGGAAGTATGGTTACCTTTTGACAACGTTATCTATAGTGTATATTTAAATCATGACCCAGATAAGCTTTATGCTAATTCTGGGGAATATGACCCTAATCAGATAACCAATGAAGCAATTGATAGTATAATGAGATATAGGAGAATTTAATATTATGAACGAAGCTCAACAAAAAGCCTGGAGTTGTTTAATTGATAAAGAACAACAATCATTATTCCTTCAACTATCAGAAAGTAAATCTTCATGGGAAGCTGGTGAAATTTTAAAGTTATCTCATTACAAGTATCTTGAAATCCGGGAACGGTCAGAGAAATTCTTTAGGCTATTCTCGGATTTTTTTGAGAAACACACTTCTATCTTTCGACCAGATTGCCCATGTGAGAGAAACTTCCAAGATTATATGGAGGGATGTTTAGAGAAACGATTAAAAAGAAAAGAAGCAAGCTTATTCACAGGAGACTCAGCTCAATTACTCCCAAAGGTAAACTCTAAAAATATAGAGAGAAACATGAAGAGGTTAAAGGAGTCTGATGATGAATGGGACATAGATACTCTAAGATTAATTCTTGAATTTGATAGGTGGAATAACTTTAGAATACTTCCAAGGATGCTACAACAGCCATCTGCATTTAAAAGGCGGTCGAATAAGAAGGATAAGATATATATCAAGTATCTTCTTAATAGAGTACCGGATTGGATGCACACTAAACTCAGAGAAAGATTTAGGTATAAAGTAAAACCTGGAAAGAAAAAGTATTGGGTAGCTTTAATATCTGAGGACCTATATACTGATGGTTATCTATTGTTACCAGTAAGACCTTTGGATGAAGTAGTAGATGAATTCAGTAGATTTTACATGTATGTATTCAAAACTAAAGATGATGCTGATACCTTTGGTTTTATGGTATCTAAGTTTATGATTAAAACCGAATCTGTTAAGCTTGGACAAAAATTCTGGCCAGAGTACCGTTGCTGTGTGGAAAAAGCAGTAAACTATAATCAAGTGAACAACATAGAATTCAATATTAAGAAATTGGATATGGCTTATAACACACATATCAAGAGAAAGCATAAAAAACCTAAATCCACTGCTGCGAACCGAGCAAAAACCTCGGATTTTTATAAAAATAAATAGAGAAATAAGATAAGATTAAATTATTTATTCTTATATTTGCAAAGAAAATAAATGAATATTTAAAAATATTGATGATATGGCAAAAAAGAGTAGAAAAGACATGAAAGCCCCATCCAAGGAGAAATCAAATTTCCTTGGTGCTTCTGGGAGAAACATGACTTATAAGGATTTAAAGAGAAAGGCAATAATATTAGGGATGCCTTTCCCTGATGCTTGTTCTGCTGGGGTATTTGACTTATTACATTATATCAATGTATCAGAAGAAAAGCCCGATAAATCGTTAATTGATAAATATGACGATTGGATGGATAAGCAATTAGAAAATATTGGGTATTCGAAAGATGACCCATTAAGAAATTCCAGATTAAGGCTTGGGTTTCTCGGAGAAGAAGGGGAAAATGGGCAAAGAAGAACCAAACGAGTTCCTGGGATAAAGAAACCTCGAGAAAAGAAACCACCAAGAGAAAGGGATGAATTTAATCTTATCAAGGGTACAAAGAAATCTTATGTATTTGAATTAACTGCAAAAGGTTTTGAACTTGATAGAGTTATTCGGAGAATGAAAAAGAAATTCCCCGAAGCAAATGAGAAATCTATCAATCTTTGGTATAGAATGGCAAAGAGGAATATAAATGGTAAAACTAAAGGAAAGTAACAACGGACCCATACGACCAGATAGGTATTATATATGGACTTGGAGACCAGATACCACCAATAAGATTGTTACTGAAAAGAAATTATATAGGAAACATCTAACCGGTATACCATACTTTACTAGACACCAAGTAAAGGTTACCTTAGTTTATCTTTATGGTGTAGATGTTCTTCAATATATTCATATAATATCTGGGAGGAAACTTATAAAACAAGGCATTAGAGAATTATCCGATATGAATGGTAAACTTCTTAAAAAGGGTAGTACTAAATTCTGGTTTAAGGGTAAATTCGTAAAAGCAAGGAAGTTCATAATGCCCGATGAATATCACATAGATAAACACCGACGAAGAAGATTTATGGTACAAATGCACCGAGTCTTTAAGTCTAAAGGAAAAAAGGAATTCAATGAAAGGTACTCAATCAAACTCTATGGACAACGGCAAGGCATATCTCCCAAGTATACAAGGCAAAAGAGATTACAAATCAATCTTGCTATCCTACAGGATTTACAACAGGCTGAGTCAAGAGGAGAAACATAAATTCAATCTGTTATTCCTGCAGTACCCTCCATTGGTAAGTTCATTGGCTTTATATTTAAGAAAGAAGATGAACATCCCAATACAAAAGGTACTATTTATCAAAGCACAAAGGGATATGCTTGAAATATTCGATGAGGCATCACTTAAATTTTTAGGGTATTTGCCTAAAGAAAGGTTTATTAAGAAGTCTCTATTATTTCAAGGGTTTGTTTCATTAGAGAGTATTAAACTTAGAAGGTCTTATGCTTATATAATGACAAATAGGATGATAGAAAATCAAATATGGGTCTACCCAATTCGATTATCCGATAACTATAAAACAATGATAAAAGGGAAATACAAATCCTATACCGAAGTATTTGGGAAGGTGGGTATTCCTGGGATAACTAAAATTAAATATAGCAATGAATAATAACGAAGGTTTTAAAATCACAGCACATCAACCAGCAAACCCATTTGCAGGTAAGAAGTTTAAGATAGTCACTTATCAAGGTGACAAGGAACTTGCCTCTCAGGCAATAACAATTGAATCTCAATTAGAATTAAAGACAACTCTAGATGAGATAAAACAATTCAATATTGCTCAGGAGGAATTATTAAAATCTGGGTATACTCAGAAATCCATACTGGTAAAGAAACTTATAACAGAGTGATATAAATAAATTATTAACCAACTTAAACATTACGAAAATGGCTAAGAAGAAAAAAGAAGTGGAACTGAAAGAAGTTTCCAGAACAGAAATCAATGGTGCAATCATCATTAAGTACGAAGACGGCTCAGTAAAGATTATCCCTGCTCCTATCATGCTTTCTGCCGAAGAAGCCGAAGACCTTTTTGGTTCTGAATCCGATGACGAGGAAGAAGAAGAAGAGGAAGAATCAGACGATGATGATGATGATGATTCCGAAGAGGAAGAAGAAGAGGAAGAACTGACCGGTGAAGAACTTGCCGAAATGGACTTCGAAGAACTTGAGGATGTCTGCGACGACAAAGATCTTGAAACTGACCCAGACGATTACGATGAAGACGAAGTCGAAAAACTCCGTAAAGCAATTGCCAAAGAACTCGGTCTCAAATTGCCGGCAAAGAAAGAAACCAAAGGTAAAGGCAAGAAAGGGAAAAAGTAATCTGGTAACTGTATTCAAGATTTAAAAGAAGGTAGGGAAATTTCCCTACCTTTACTATCAACTATTAATAAACGTAGAAGTTTACTTATAATAACCATTAACTTATAAAACATTAAAAATTATGGCAACAAAGAAATCAGACTCCAAGAAGAAAGGGGATAAGGAAAAAGACCCCGAAAAAGAAGCTAAACGTAAAGCTCGTCAAGAGGCACTCAAGAATCGGCCGGCTGAACAACGCCCTAACAGCAAGCAAATCGACGTTATTTCCATTAACGACAAATCCAAGGTAATGAACTTTGGTTATGCCGTTAAGAACAAGGAAGGCTATCAGGGTGTAGTGGTTACTTCAGTATTGGGAACAGACGGTAAACCGGTATCAACTTCAGTTTCATTCGTTCCGGGAACTCTTACCGTTAAGTCTAAGAAAGGACATGGCGTTATTTGTTCTCCGAAAAACAAAAAGGCTAAGGAAGAAGAAGAGGAAGAATCAGAAGATTAAACTCCTCTAACTTACTAACTACTATCCCATATGTCTGCTATATAAATTTAGAGTTTAAGTTCATATGAATAACATCTACACTTAGGACGTTGTTCATCCAAAAGCTCATTGCCTGCGAAGGTAGTGGGCTTTAATTTTTTATACCCATGGAAGAAGAGAAATTAGCAATTCGAAAGAATATTCGAATACTTGCATTGGATAATCTAATAAATACTTATACTGATGTACTAGAAGATAAAGAATTAAACCTGGGACCAGATGAAAGGGAACTTGCCATCAATATAATAAATGAGGCAAGAGAAATGCTATCAGAAGAAACTCAGGAAGTATCTAACCAAGTAATGCAAAGACCCAAATGGAAAAAGACTTAAGATTATTAGTGGGAAACATTAATCAAACTCTCAGAGAATTAGATTATGTTTCGTACCTTAAAAAGGTAGCTCTTAGTAAGGGTAAGAAAGGCGAATACCAATCCCATAGGTTGAAGAGTAATTATCTGAAAAGAAAACTCATATCTCTTAAAGGAGCCCTGAATAAAAAACTTCATGGGACTTATATTGTTGCCCAATTTAATTTTATAAGAGGGGAACAGAAAGAAACTTTTGAACAAACTTTTACGGACTTATCTCAGAAAGAGGTAGAAGATATACTTCAACTCGAGGCAGTTTTAAAACAATGCAGTTTAGAAATCCTAGAAATTAAAGAAATCCCAACCCAAATTAGGAAGGTATAACTATGGTATTATGTAAATAGGAAATTCAATTATTCACCTAATATAAATGAAAATGGCTAAGAAAGACGAAAAGAAGAGTAAATCGGAATCCAAGACTCCGGAACTCACAAAGGCTAAGAAAGCTTTGGATGCTTACCTTAAAGAGAACAAGTTGGACCCTACTAAGGATTGGACCAAAGACAAGAAACATGGTAAAAAGGTTACCGAACTTGTAAACAAGCTTAATAAGGAAAGAGACAAAGTTGCTGCTGCCTATCCTGAAGCTGACCAAGAGAACAACAAGAAATTGGTAAAACTCCAGGAAAAAGAGAAGAAGGAAAAAGCTGAGAAGAAGGCTGCCAAAGAGAAAAAGGAAAAGAAAGGAAATGGCGGTAGAACAGCTACCAAATACGATTATCCTCTCATCGATGGCAGAGAAATGACTTCGGCTGAGAAGAAAAAATATCGTATGGAGCAAAGAAAACTTGCTTCAGGTAAGGCTCCCAAGGAGGAAAAGGAAACTAAGAAAAAGAAGGAAGAAAAGGTAAAAGAAAAACCGGCTTCCGATAAGAAAGATAAGAAGGCCAAAGACAAGAAGAAAAAGAAGGCCGCTAAAGAAGAAGATTAATAAGAGCACTTTTTACTTTTACTTATCATATTTTTGAGTATTCGTTAATAATGGTAGAAGGCCTGGCAATATAAAAATTGTTCAGGCCTTTTATTTTCTAATTAAGTCGAAAATGGAACAAGAAGTATATAAACCAAAACTTAGAATCACTACACTATCAGAGAATGGTACTCCATTATCCGATAGGTTGGTAGATGCCTATACCGAGATGAATTCAGGTCCAAAGGTACAGCATAACGGTCCCATAAGAGTAGAAGTAACTCTTACTAATAAACAAGATATTGATAACTTCAAAGAATACTTAGATAGGTTATCTGGTACATTGCCTGCTAAGGCACCTAATGTGGGCAGAGGAAGACCTGCAGGGTCTACAACTAAGGAATTGGAATCACCAAGGGAGGACATTCTTGCAGATGTAGAGAAAATGATTGAAGAGGGTAAAAGCCAACAAGATATCATTAAATATCTTAGGGGATTGGGATTTGTATTTATCCTTACTGAAGATTTTCTATTTCACTTTCCTGGATTTGAGTTTAATAAAAAAGATGTGGGAGAAGCAACAGACAATAAGCAATATCCCAATTCATTCTCTTGGATGGCAAGATGTATCAAACGAGCTAAGGACCCAAAAGCAGATAAATTTGACCCAATGGTAATCTTTGGTTTTAGCATTCTTGGGGGACCCTCGAAAAAGATTATCCCATATCTCTATAAGGAAAGGAAGAAACCATTAAGGGCCCAAGTTGGTAAGAACGTAATCTCCTTCTCTCAGGCAGAATTCACTAAACTTCCAAAGTATATGAGGGAAGATGAACGTATTAAGTTCTCTACAGAGCAAAGACAATTACTTCTCAACCCAGAAAAGAAGCCTTCTAAATTCTTTATGCGATGGGTAGATGATGCTATCTTCCCCGACTCAATCAAGGAAAAGATAGAGGAAATCAAGAACCGCTAACACTTACCTCCGTATTTATTAAAAGAGTATTTTATATAAAATAATTTTAGTATATTTGCATAAAGAAAATTTAATTATGGACAAGGAAACAAAAGACATCGTAAAGCTCATTGCTGGTATTCAGATTGAATCACTCAACTCAATCAAAGAGGACGTTAAAAATGGAAATGATATTGCCCAAGACTTAATCAAAAAACTCCTTCAGATTGAGGATGACGAAATAATTCGAGCACTAGATGAGCACATTGAATTATACGTGGAAATCGAGAATACTCCTCAACTGATAAATATGCTAAGTGAATACCAAATGCTGGTATGCTCTCACATATTATTCAGAATGGAAGATGAATGGGTACATACTAATTCTCAGGGAGTACTTGGTACCTGGGCAATATTCCAGAGGGCAAATCTCAAATTCCACCCAGAACTAACACTTTTAAAATTTTAATATAGACATGGAAAAGAACGAATACTTAGAATCAGTAGAAATGAACACTGGAGTCGAAATGATTCCTTGCGAATCCTCTAACATTGAGGGCTTTGGTTATGACTCAAAGAAAAAACAACTTTGGGTTGCTTTTAAAGGTAATCGAGTTTATCGCTATGATGATGTACCTTATGAAATCTGCAACGGTTTACATCAAGCAGAATCAAAAGGTAAATATCTTGCAAAGAACATTAAAAATAAATTCGAAACTACAGGTTATGAACTCAGAAACTAAATTCATATTGGGCCTGGTAACCCTGGGGGCAGTGATTTACTTTATTGGTGAGAATAGAACTCATCCAGTAGAAGTGAGCACTGCTCCTTCTCGTTTTGAAAGTCCAATAACCAAGTTAATCTCTCTTCAAGATAGCATGGGCATTAAACCAAAAGAAGAGAAGAAGCAATGGTATAAATATAGGGTAGAAATAGAAACGATTCCAGAAAATCAAATCTATAAGATTGAGAAATCTGGATACCAGCAATATGAAGTTTCTAGATTGGGTGAAACTTATTCTTATGTAACCTACGAATTTACCTCAGACAAGGTAATGACTACTCAAGAAGCCTATGACTTCGTAAAGAAATATCCTGAAAGATGTACAAGGGTACCCAATACATCACAAGATAACATTTACGATAAATATAACGAGGATTATGAAGATTACATAAATGACCCAGAGGATGAAATTAACTATCCTCCAGAAATCTTCGACTTCTTAGCCGATTAACCCGAGCAAATAGAAAATAATTCAAATAAAATTTTTCTATTTAAAATAAAGTTCTTATATTTGTATCAGAAAAAGAAATTAATCATTTTACTAACATTTTAAATATAGACGTTATGAAAAAGAATGAAACAAAGGTTACTAACCTGGTTGCAACTAAGGTTGCCGAACAACTTGAAGGAATTAAAAATTCTAAGACTGCTAAGGCTTCTGCTCCTAAGGCCAAAAAGACTAAAAAGGAATTGGTACAAGATGCTCAAGAAGCTGCCACTAATTTTGCCAATGCCAAATTGGTAGAACTCTCTCCTAAAACCAAAACTTCCAAAAAGGAACAGGTTGTCAAGGAAGTTAAGGAACAACAAAAACCCTCCATCATCGAACAGGTAATTTCTAATCGGGAAGTTAAATACGTATACCCTGCTGATGTAGTTGATACACTTGCTCGGAAGAAATGGAGACAACAAACTCGAAACGAACTCCATCGATTGGAACTTGCAATGGCTCGTATCAAAGATACAAACTCTAAGGAGTTTAAGGCTGCGGCTAAAGCCTATGAGGACTTTAAAAAGAAGGTCCTCAAACCAGAACAAGTTGCATAAACCTTTATTAACCAGGTGCCCGGGATAATTACCTGGGCATCTCAATTCATACAAAATGGATTACACTATCTTCTCTGATAAAGAGATGCTTAAGCAGGACAAAGAATTGGTAGAATTACATAAACGATGTTGTAAGTCCTATCTAATCCAACATTCACTTAAGCACTCCAAGATTAAGAAGTTCTTTATCGTTTACGATTGGTATATAAATACCGATAACGTAAGGAATTTCTTTTTCAGGCCTATAAACCTTTTCATTCAGGCATTGCTTTTAGGGCAACTTGATGAAATATCCGATTACATTAATCCTAACAAAAATGGAAAACGAAAAAAGAAACGAACCAGAAAAGTATAACGTACTTTACTGCAAAGGCAAATATCAGTATAAATCTAAATATCCCCAAATAGAAACTAAACATAAGGTTATCTATGCAGGGCCAGTAGAACCAATGGCACCCATCTGGGATAATGTATCAGATATATTAAGGAAATCTGATAGAATTTGTACTGAATCTCGAAGAGAATTAAAGAAGTTAGAGGAACGTTCACAGAATAACCTTTACTTCAAGAAAAATGGTATTACCCATATAATCGTATACAAATGTTTAGAGAAATAGTTAAAGACCTATATATAGGCAAATCGAAGTTAACCATAGAATGTAACCAAAAGGAAATACCCCAAACTACTCTGGTTCAAGACATATTACAGAATACTGGATTTACGGGTAATATGCCCGACTACGGTACCTATGGTAATTTCAAGGATGGGAAATTTGGGATTACTCCAATGATGCCTAAGCATTGCTTATTTATTACTGGAGTACCCAAAGGGGCAATCCTTGATAATTTCAGAGTTAGAAGAACATATTGGTCCTCTTATTATGAGGATGATATAAGAGGGTACTTATTTCAGATTACAGATGAAAGTATACCTCGTTTAATAATCACAAACTAAATCTATATGGAAGCAATCGATTACGTAAAATTATTTAAGCTCGACCAAGAGAATTATGATTTTAAAAGGGAAGAGTTTATATCCGAATTAGGTAAAGAATTTCTAGATTATTGCCAAACCACTACAATTGGGATAGATAAAAAGACTGGCAATATATACTACTACCGATTTAGGGAAATAGTTAAGAATTTCGAAACTAAATTCTGGGCAATCTCAGAACTTAAAATAGGAGAACCATTAACTCAGAAATTATGGAATGCCTTTTTCGCTACTCAGGTAGTTCCCCTAAGGCAAAGGTTATTCCCAAAGGTTCAGAAATTAATCGAAGAGCAAAAGGGGATAACCAATAACCGTAGTAAACAAGACAAAAAACCTACGAACCATAAAAAGGCAAACTATGGCAAGGGAAATCACAGACCTGCATGGGAATAAATTTAAGGTAGGAGATTATAAACTTTGCCTTAATATTCCCATCACTGGGAAAGGTAATTTAGTATTCACCAGGGACCTAATCTCTGGTGAACCTTTTAATTTATCAGTAAGTAAGAAAAAATATAAGGGATATTTCTATAACCTATCTTTGAATCTGTATGTAAGGTTCGATTTAGAGTATATGGGTTATGATGAAAGTTCCGATATCAGAAAATCTCATTTGTATGTCAGAAAAGGAAAATAAAATGGTAAGATTCCCAAGACCTATGGGGACTACTGCAATGGCATTAGAATATCAGAAGAACCCAAATGATGAACTTCTGATAAAGATACACAACTACATTATTAATCAATGGCTGATGGGTAATGGTGTATTATGTGGTATCACCTATGATATCAATACATTCTCATACCGTATGGGTATAGATATCAATTACATACGTGTATTTATGAGAGATAGGCTATTAAGCTCTAGAATATGGGATAAAGAAAAGGCAGAAGATTTACTACAAGCATTAATGGGAGAACAACTAGCATGGGCTTTGGAAGACCGTATGGAAATAGCCCATCAGGTTAATATTCTAAGAGAATCTCAGGGAGGAAAATACGTACCGTTTATATCTGCCGAGCTGGGAAAGGCCCTTAAGTTAAAGCTTGAATCCTCTACATCATTGCAATCCATTGTACGTAATCTCACTGGAGGAAGTACCACGAATATATTTGCTCAATTCAATCAACAGAACAATATTGCTCAACAGAACTCTATTTCTATTGAGGAAGCCCGTCAAATCGTATTGGAATCACAAAGGGTATTGGATAAACCAGAAGAGGCTAAACTATTGGAAGACAGGTATGACATTAAGTCATTACCCGAAGTAGTTGCTACTAAACAGGAGGGAGTAGATACAAGTAAAGAGGGTCTTAACCTTAATAAAGCAGAGTTAATGCAAATTACTGATGATTATAAGGGAGCTATGTCTTCATTCTCTAAAGAACATCATGAACTACGTAGAGAAATCGAAATGCGTATAGACCCAGACGAAGAAGACCCAGAGTTATACCAATATGAAGACTTTGAGGAAGAAGAGAAAGAGGACGGCTCATTTGCATCTCAATTCCTCCGAAATAGTAAGCTCCCATAGTTATATCCGGATATTGCATATTTAAAAAGAAAGAATTATATTTGCATATCAATTTTAAAATAGACAAAAATATGGAACTACCAAAGACATCTTACAAAGAGACTCAGGTTAACAAGGTTAATCAGGGTACATACTTTAAATTAAAACCAACTGATACTGCTCCAGTATGGGTAAGAGACCATTATGATAAATCATCTAAGACTTATGCTTGCCATAAGTATGATGACTCAAATCACGAAAAATTTCTCAAGGGAAAAAGGAAAATATACATTGACTTTACATTTTAATCACATGAACTTATTTAGACGAAAGAGATGCTGTAGTGAACTCATTGCTATTAAAAATGGCAACTTAGTATTCAAATTGAGTAATACTCATATCAATGCTGCTTATAATACTTTACAGGCAATAATGAGGAAATCTGGTATATTCGATGAGAATCTATATTTCGATGTATATCAGGAATATCGGAAACATTATGCTATATACGACATAGTACCATCATTGCTAAGGTATAAGATACCCTTGATATTTTCAGGTAGATACCCAAAGAAACTATTCGATAATCAGTTCACTTTTGAGGAATTGATACCAAATGCTCTGGTATATCATAGCTTACCAGAAAATTTCAGATTACCGGAAAGCTTAGAGAAAATCCTTTTAGAAGTAAGAAAAAGGGTATCTGCTTATATAGACCAAGAAGGTATATCAGACCAGGGTTATAGGGATTTGGTTCGAACCAATTTCGTAAAACAATGGGACGTATTTAGAAAGGACCCCTCTCTTATAGATTGCTATATGGATGCTCAATTGGGCATGCTATGTATGTGGGCTAGAGTAGAAAATAAAACAATCGTAAAGAACATAATCGAAAGAACTCAAGATGAACTAGCTCAAGAGTTCTTATCTAAATATCAACAAAATGGAGAATAAAGAGAAATTTGCTTTCCGAAAGGTTAAAATGTCGGAAGGTGTAGAGGTAGAATTTATTAAATTACTTACCTCAGTAGAGACTAAAAGTGATGAAGATATCATCAGAGCTTTTAAAGCTCAATTATCTTCTGGAGTATTAACTTGCCATGCAGAAATGTTATCTAGAACACCAAATCAGATAATATTTCAAACATCTCAATTCAGTAAACCCTATAACTTTTACAAAAACTGGGAACTATGGGTATTCTCTAATATCCTGGGTGTATGGACTCTAAATAGGTTTAGGATATGATTACAATGAAAAACCTCCAAGTAGAGGATATAAAAGACGAATGGTTATATAATGCCTTAACACAAGGTATTAAAGAATGTATAACTGCTCCAGTCCTAACTTTGGACCCAACAAAACCAGAACCCATTAAGAGGGCAGAAATGATACTGGACAATTTCTCTCAGGAGGGTTCTCCAGTAGTAGCTACGGTAATTGCTCCAGGCAATTTCATACAAATGATATTACCGAAACATGAGATACTTCTCTCGGTAATGTTCATATATAAGGAAAGAAATACCTATGTACAACTTATAATACAAAAACTGGCTTATGAACGAGAAAAGACTACCACCAAGACTAATGGTTCTGCTAGTGGTACTGAAGGGTGAAAAGGTATATAAGGTACCTATTAGGTCCGAAATAAAATTAGACCACCTAAAGGATTTCAATACATTGAGGAGAATCCTTACACCTTTAGTACAACTATACCATGGGGTAGGTTTTGATACTAGACTTACTTACGATGAATTCAGTATCTTCATTAATGACCTACAACATTTGGGATATGAACGGTTAGATGAATATTCCTCGGGTATACAAGAATTAGTAGAAGCAAAACCCATTACTGAGAATGACCAAGATGTTGAGAAAATACGAAAAGGGTTACTTATCTCTCTTAAATCTCAGGAGTTATCAGAGGTATTAGCTACTAAACTAAAGCAAGCCATACATGAAGTATTTGAAAACGAAAAGAAGAAAGGTGGACTAATGAACAAGGAACCCTCTTTAGAACCTATGGAGAGTTCAATTATAAGAGAGGCTCTATATTTGCTAACTCCCCAATTACCTTAATAATTGAAAGGCAGTCTAATCCACTGCCTTTCATAGCGTGTACACATCCTCAGCCTCCCTAAAAATAAAATAGATATATTTTTCTATAAAAATAAAAATGCTTATATTTGCATATCATTTTAAAAATAGACAAAAATATGAAAACGAACTCAGTAACTTACAATCAAGCAGACGAACTAACTAAGGTAGTTCGCAATTTCTTAGAAAAGAAATCTACATTTGAACTTGACTCTGATGAACAGGGTAATCTTCTTAATCTTCTAATGGGACTCTTAATCAAACTAGAGGATGATTACAAACTCAATTGCTTGGATATAAACCAGGTACAAATTTATGATACTACCTATTATTCTTTCATTTTCGAATCCGTGATAACTGCCGATACTAATCCCTATAAGGGACAATTAGCATCTGCTGCAGTTCAATTCATGAACGAATTCACAGATAACGATGGGAGGTTCATATCATTCAATCAACTCGATAGAAACAACTGGATTTTCCAACTTAATTTCTCAATCGCATGACAAAGTATAACGTTAGTCCATTAGTTGCTCGGGAGATAGAATTCTCCACGGGCACTATCTTTGGTGGTAGTTGGTGCCGATACTTTATTTCAATCACCCTACATCAATGCTATATAGAAGCAACATGGAAAACCCGTCCTAAAAATGATTTAGACGGGAACAAAGAAATCTTTAACTCTTTACAGGAGTATCTAGATTGGTTTGCTAATCTTAAGAAAACTTACGGGAGGAGAATATTCCGTAAACAAATGGTATATGCTGCATACGATGAAACAACTCGTACCTTTAGTTACAAACCCTACGAGAATTGGGCTACCAGACGTTCTAAGGAGAAATTAAATAAGCCTAAGGAACCAATACTGGCCGATGAATTATACTAATCCCCCTAACCAGTTAATATATCCTCAGGGAGTTCAGAAACACCAACATCTGGGCTCCCTTAATTATTGCATATTTAAAATATTATTTCTATATTTGCATAAGAGAAAAATAAATATAATTATTAACCGACCTCGAACAGGGTCACAAAACTTATTTCTTATGACAACTATTAACGAAATCTCAAATCACATTATGGGTTACTTCAATGGAACTCTTGATGCTTTTGGTTACACTGCTCAATCAGTTAACGAAATCTCAAATCCGGATGAATCATATATGGGAACTCTTAATCTCCAATTCCGGGATTATCCCATAGACGATGACGAAAAGGTAGAAACCTACTGCAGAGAATCCGATGCTTTTGAACAATACGTGATAGAATTCATTAATTCTCATTGGGATGAACATCACCCATTAAAAGAACTTAACCCTAATCATCATTACATGTCAAACTCATATGGAGATACTATCCAGGTACATTTCAATGATGAATCCCTTTTCATTATCATTACTATGACAGGGCAATATTAACAAAATCTTCTGGGAGGCACTCAAAACACCTCCCAGAACCTCCCTATTTATAAAAATAAAAGTAATTATAGAAACAAGTTTAGAAATAATTTTGTATATTTGCAGTGAGAAATATTTCTCAAATAATTTTAATATAGACACGTTATGAAAGAATTAAAAAATTTAGAGGCCATCCGGGAACTGCTTGCTTCCCATCCCATTTATACTTATGATTACAGCGATGGTCTTTATATTAACAAGGAAGCTACCAATATCCAGGTTTACTCAATCGACTTAGAGGATGAACCTTTTGCTGCTTATATCTCAGGATATATCATCACATATGCTTCAGAAGAAGTTCTCTTCGAAAATCTCCGGGAAAACATTATTTCTCACATGGACTTAACAAAGGGTGCCGACGACCAATATTATGATTATTCACCCTCACAGGTAGAGGCTATCTTATTCGGAATCCTTCAATTAACCCCAGAACATCAGGATTATATCATAACCGGACTCAAAAAACATCTCCGGGAATTTATCCAAGACGATGAACAAGATGAGGACATGATATCCCAATATACCAATATCTACAATGATATCGAAAAATGGGAATCAGACCACCGGGAAACAGAAATCTTCCAACAACTTGCAGTATCAGAATTATTTAACCAACTAAATAAATAATCACTATGGTAAACTTATATAAATTACTCAACGTACTGGAACAGGGCATGTCTCTGTTCCAACTTAATAAATGGAAAACCGAAGGCATCTGGTATCCAATCACCCAATACAAAAAGGAATCAGATGAAATACAGGTAGTAACTAACCTATTTATTGCTGACCAGGAACAGTACCATATCCAACTATCGGGTAATTATCCAGAAGAATTCGATGACTGGAATAACTTTCTAGAGGAAAACCAATGGAAAATCTTCCCATTACTTGCAAACATAATGCAAGTCTTCTTGCCCACAGGGAACTATCAATTATTCTATACTCAATATCCACAGGGATTCATATCCATAATCGCTAAGCCCCATGATAAGTAAAGAACTCAAATCACAATTAAGTATTCTCAAGGAAACTAACCCAGAATATATTCAAACCCTAAAGGATGCCGTAACGGCATCCTATAAGGCAGAACTTCAGGCAATCAAACCCAGTTCTACCGAAGAAGAGGAACAACTCAATATCGAACTCAAGGACATAGTATTAAAAATACTATTTGGGCCTTTCTATAACTATTTCGTATCAGAATACGTAGTATCAGATACTATATGGGAAGAACAGGATAAACTAATCGAGGACTTATATTATTACTTCAAATCATGACACCGTATATTCAACAACAACTTAAAAAGCTATGCGATAATCCAAATTGGTATGACGATATGATCATCTCATGGGATAAAAACCCAAGAAATCAAAGGGAAGCTATCTATAACTACCTTTCTCATGTACAACTAAATGGGTTACTAGAAAACACTCAGATAGTTTTTACATTCATAGATGGCGACATGAAACCAGCTTTCTATTTCGAAATTCCCAGAGATACCAATCGATATCTTATACTGGGAATCCTCGATGAAGCAGGTTATTCTCATTGCTGCCTATTAGTCCAACCAAAACAAATGTTTAACCCTCAACTCAATTAACATCATGAAACCAACAATAACAGTAAACCAATATCCAATCGGATGGGAATGGCTAGACAGAGTACCTCTAGAGGACTTTACTTGGCTTATAGAAATATTCTCTACCATGACCGATAACACTGATACTTATGACTTTGCTACCTTTGATAAAGAAGCAACTAATGGAGAACCTCCTTATCCAGTAATCGAAATCAATAGGAAAGGCTTAGCCCACTTCATGAATGATGACCAAGGCTACGAATCCGGTATATCAATGTACGGTCACTATATAGCATATAAATGCTTAGACATATCCTCAGAAAGAGAATACATAAATCAATATACCGATATCCGAATCCTAACTAATGAACTAGAGCCATGCTAACAAAGGGAAAATTCCTGGTATCTTTCGAGGTACCAGGTCACACTAAAGAATACACAGAGGGATTCACAGAGGAAATGGTAATCCCATACAGAACCGAGGAACTTAACCCATACCTAAGTGATCCCCAAGCCCAGTATAATAAGTTACTCCGTACCCAACAGAAACTAAGAAACAAAAAGAAATGAATATCATCTATCACCTAATCCGAATAATCCTATCCGTAGTCACCATCCTAACCCTCATACGCAATGAGAAAATATACCAAGCCCACAAGCATACCCACCCAACAAACAAAATAAGATATATCATCTCACAGCTAATAATCCTAACCCTATACACCTCATCACTAATCCTGGTATCCTACACATATAGGATTATACTAAGATACATATAATAATACTAAAAATTATGAAATCACTAATTCTACTCATCGTAACGATCTGGCTTCTAATCCTAAATGAAGAAGCCTACCTAACAAATAAATTCATCTACAGAATGAATTTAATCGTAATCCTTTTAGTATATGCCCTCATACAGGTATACCTAATCGAATAAATACCCACAAGGTACCTGGAATAAATACCGGGTACCTCCCACACCACCCAACACAAAAATAAAACAAAATCATACTAACGCTAACTATGTTACATAATACCTAACTAAGGTACATAATATAATACCTATCCCCTCTATAACTAATATACCATCTATTAATATAATAATACCTAATACATATATCAAGGTACCTCGCCGGGGGTTTTGGGGATTTAGGCAAACAAGGCTAGGCAAACTTACCTTACTATACAAAGCCACTCAACTCACTATATAGCCACTATACCATATAGCTCTACTACACACTTTAAAGGCAAACTCAAAAAGGCCTAAAAAGGCAAATAAATCCGACCATTAATGGCCTCTAAATCTGATTGCCTTGAGTACCCTTGATATGTATTATATTATAGATTGCATTCAAGGTAATTCGAAGGTAGGGGATTATATAATACAGATATGTTATGTAGCTTCTATGTATGTAGGTAGTATAGCTTTAGTACATCGTCGATTAATGGCCATCACAATTTACCTTGATTACCTTCACCAAGTTATTATATTAGGTATTATATAATAAGTATTGGGTTGGGGATTAGGTAAATAGGATATTAGGTTTTAGGGCTAAATGGTTTATAGGATTTAAGGCCTTCAAGGGGCATATTTAGGTAATATTCCTAGTAAGTATGTAAGTAATTTGCTTAGTATTTATATTAGCATTATTTGTAAAGCTCTAGGACAATTTTGTGATTTAGGTACCCCTAAATTACCGAGAGCCATTAGGTATTATATAATATTAGTTATAGGTAGGGAAGGTAAAGGGCAATCTCCATTAATGGCCTCTGGGGATTTTAGAGGGATAAAGGCAAATTAACCTTCAAGGCTATTAAGGACCTCACAAGGCAATTGAGGTTATTGCATAATTAAAATAAAGTCTTTATATTTGCAGTAAGAAAATAAAATAATAATCACTTAAAACTCACTTACCTATGAACACAGAAGAATTATCAAACCGATTAACACAAATCGTACAAGGCATTACTAATACTCACCCTATTAGGATTAAGGCTACTATCGAGGTTTTCCTTGAAGAATTTGATCCAAGCCAGAACTATCTTCTCTCTATTTCAGATATAGAAGGCTATGAGACCCAATTTATCGAATTCGAGATTTGGGACAAAAATGATGGTCCTATACCCGGTATAAAACTTTTCAAGGATTTCAACATTTACCTTGAACGAGAATATTGCGAATACTAACCAATTAACCCAGGCCTAACTAAGGTTCTGGGTTTTTACTTACGCTAACTTAGTAAGCCCTTATAGGCTATCCTAATCTCTATAGGCTTACCATAGTCCCTATATGGCTTTATTGAATTAGGACCTAATAGGTTTATAGAGGGCAATAATAGGAATATAGCTAATCGGCCTTAATTCTTTATCACCTTAGTCGATTAATGGCCTTCAATATACAGGTATATAATACACTCTCAAGAGGACAGGCATAAGCCATATAGGATTATTTCCATATACATATCATATATGCCCACTACAAGGCGTACGAAGATTACCCTTGTGAACCCCCAAAATTAAGTGCAAATATTAAGTGCACAATATTTTCTATTTTATGAATTTTTCACAAAAATAATTTTGAAAATAAAATTATTCATTTTCTCAAAAATTTTTCTTGAAAATGTTTGTAGATTAAAATAAAGTTCGTATCTTTGCAATGTGAGAAAAACAAAGCGATATTTGAATAAATTTTTAATTAAAACTTTTTAAGAAATTATTTCTTTAAAAATTTTGCTAATTAAAAAATAGTTCTTATCTTTGCAATACAGAAATAAAATAAACCTTATGAGATAGTTTAATAAGTCTTGAATATCTATCAAAAAGGTTATAAAATAATAATAAAATATTCAAGCGTTTTTATTATGACAACAAAAGTAAATAAAGTGAGTGCAGAAAAAGCAAGTGCAAACAGCAAAGCAAATAGTTTAATTGCTTTAGACGTTTTAAAGTCTGTAAAAGAAAAAAATCAAGGTCTTTTCAAAACTTCTTTAGGGACAAAAACAGAAATTTACAAAAAAGAACTTTTTGAGGGTGCAAACGAAAAGCAAATCAAATCGTTACGCAAAAAGTTTAGGAATGTAACTTTTAGTTTTCTTTCAACGATTGCAAACAATGCAGATAAAAAACTAATTGAGGGCTTTATAGACTTTTATAAACAAGTCTATGTTTTAAACGATTTTTCTTTTTCTTCGATTGCAAGCGAAAACACTAAAGAAGAAAAGAAAGAGATATTAATAAAAGGTCTCGAAATTGTGAAAAAATCAATGAAGTAAAACAAAATCAGATAAGGAGTAAAATTTTACTCCTTATCATAAAAATAAAATTATTATGTTATTAATTTTGTTTGTTATCTTATTAGCTGTTTTTGTTAGTGCTTTATATGTAGTTTATATTCTTTTAAAGTCAAATCATAGAATAATATCTACTATTATTGACGTGCAAACTTTTCAATTAATTAATGTAGAGCAATTTCTATTGCTTGAACAAATAAGCATGAACTATTTAAATGAAGTTGAATATACAATTTATAAAAAATTTTCTTTTAAAACTTTTTTACTATACTTATGTTATTGTTTAAATGAACAATTTAAAGAAAATTTAAATAATCATTTAGTAGATAATTAAGAAAGCAAAGGGACAAATAAAAATGTTTGTCCCTTACTTTTTATTTTTAAATGTTAAATTTAACGGAATCGTACTCCCCATTTAGTACCACAACTTTCGAAGCCCTCACATTAAGGGGTACCTTGAAGGCAAATACACATTTTAGTACCAGGAAATTTTGACACCTCATATTAAGGGATACCCAGATATCCCACATGCCCACATAACACACAAAGAAGCCAGAGACCTAATATCCCTGGCATTCATCCTATAAAAGGATATCTAATATCTCTTTAATCTATCAATCCTTACCATACTCTTCCTTAATCCTTTCCAAATCCTTTAAAGCCAATTTCAAAATCCTAATTCTATAGGGGATATATTTCTTATAGGTAGGAAACCAATACCCAAATATATAATCCTCTCTATTAATCCTCTCTATGGGAGTCTTCAACCATCTATTAGTTCTTATGATATGATACTCTCCATAACCTATGTGACTAAATCCTGAATGAAACCAGAGATAGGTAATACCAAACCTTTCAGGTTGGAACCAGGGTTTAATTACACTATGCCATAATTCATGATTCTGATTATCGAATATCCTACACATCCCTAGATTAGTTTCTGCATGTCTTAGGAAATCAATTACCTTAATTATCTCATACTTCACTTTCTCATAATTTTCGAATATCCTCATCTCTATGGTGAAGTTATTCTTTGCTTTTTCAACCTTAATCATATACTTGAATTTAAGTTATTATTATATAATATCATAGCACCCCTATTATCCTATGAGTATTGGATTACAATATCAAAGTTCTTTCTATAAACCAAAAACTTATAAAGATATGGAAGAAACATTATTCAAACTAACACGTGCAATTACAGATACAGGTACAGATACTGTATCTTCAAAGGGTGGTACTGTAACCTACCGTATCACTTCCCTCAAAAGGAAACTGGTAAATGGCAAAGTAGTTTCAACCTCTACACCCTCTTGTACTTTGGGCTCAGCCTCCGTAAGTTGGGCTACTTGGGGAGGAGTTACCGTTGGAGATGGTTACTTAGATGTAAAAATTAACTATTCAGAAAATACTGGGTCCTCAAGGTCTACTACTCTGACATTTACCCAAAATGAGTCTAATAACAAAATCAATCTCACGGTAACTCAGGGATCCGGTGTAACCTATAGTGGATACATAAAAATGGTTTCAAACACATTGCCTTTAGGTGGTAATAAAGATGATACTGCTCAAATCCTTGTAATGGCCTATTTAAATGGTAGTGATGGGTCTAAAAAGCCAGAAACTACCCATGTGGGTAGTGCTCCCGATTGGTGCTCAGTATCCGTTGCCCAAGTGGGTACTCTTGAGAACCATTACATGTTAACCCTGACTGCTTTATCGAGTAATCAAACTGGAGCTAACCGTTCAGGGCATATCTTCTTAACCTGTAGGGATGCTAACTTGAGTATACCAGTAACTCAAACTACGGCTAAATAAAATTACAAATAACATCACAATAAGGGTACTTAAAAGCCCAACCTCTAACACAACTGGCAGTTGTGATATAAGGTCAGATCAACTAGTAGCTAGCAATATAACCTTTAGATTACAGATTCAATATGGTGTATCATCTGGTGATGTAAGAGAGTATATTTATACTTTAGCCAAAGGTAGTGCAATTTCAAGAAATAACTTTGCCATTCAAAATGGAGCTAATCCTCAAGTAGTAGATTATGGTTATTCTCCTCAAGAAGACTCTAAGTACATATATGATGTAACATTAATTTAGTAGGCTAATTAGTAACCCACATACCCAGAATATAAGAGCCAGTGTATATGCAACAGAATATCTATGCCAGGGATACCAGCAAGTAATATAAGAATCTACTTTTAGTATTTCTGGATGTTCTTCCTCGTATTTTTTATCCTCTTCTCTAGAACTGTATTTATGAAATACATAGAAGGGTAAGAATACGAGGAAAATTATTAAAGCAACTGGGAACAAGAGTAGGAGAAGAATCTCCCACCCTTGCATTGATGTCCCAGCATAATTACCATCTCTGTCAAAAAAGTATCTCATAGTAATTTGTATTTTATGTATCTGATTAATAGATAAATCGGAAATAGAGGTAATACTATCCATACCGAGATGAATAAAACGAGAGAGTGTATTTTGTGAGTATAGGGTAAATAATCCAAGCAAGCCCTTACAAAAAATACCGTGAATGGCAAACATACCAAGTAAATTATCGCTAATACTGTAGTCATTGTTCTTTGAGGTATTTGTTAATAATCTTGGTAAGCTTCTTATCGAAATCAATCATCATATCAAAAGCATCGGTATCTTTCATACTTTTCATTTCCTTGTCAAGGAACTCTATGTTTCTCTTAATCGAGAAATAAGCCTTATATGCAAGGTAGGCTTTCTCATGTTCTTCTGTGAGAGGAAGAACATCTCCTTTTTGCCCATCCAACCTTGGATATGTATTATCAGGACCGAGAGTTCTTGCAACTTTTACCCGGTTACTGAGCATTGCAAATCCACCTTTCTTATCGATGGATTCTACTGTTACTTTCTCTGTGATGGGTCTTCCTGATAATACGAAGATAACTTCATCACCTTCTTTGAGCTTTTTAGCTTCTTTCTTTTCTTTTTTCATATCTATTTTTTATTTAGAAATTTTCTTTATGCAAATATACGAAATTATTCTTTATTTATTGCATTATCAATCATATTTTTAATAAATTCATAGGCATTACCCCGGTAATCTTCTAGCATTTTGTATTCCTGTGGAGATAGAAATACACCGTTTACTTTAAAATATTCTCTTAGATGCTCCGGAATAGTGCCCTGGTGAGGGATGTTATTGAATCGTATAATGTATAGCTCCTTCTTATTTCGATCTATGACCCCTAAAGTGTTTACTGGTTGGAGTTTAGTTTGGTAAACTCCTCCGAAAGCCGAAGGTACCATTAAAATATCTCCAGGTACTCGAGTTATCCAATGGGAATAATCCGGGGTAATTACGGCAATTTTCTTCTCTTTTTCGAGTTCCCCATCATAAAATTTTCGATTTAACCAAAAAGCACATCGAAAACAGATATGAGCTCTTTTCATACGCTGTGGTATTTCTCTACTCAGGTCAAATTCATCTAAATTAATGGGTTTGCCACATAGTTGGCATTGATTTTCCTTGTTCATATTGCATTATTTTATAAGTTATATATGATAATAGAACCTCGAAACATATTGAAAATGGGCTATAAGCAATACTTTTACTACTAATATTGAACCATTAAAACTGATAAGATATGGATAAACTAACAAATGAAATGATTAAAGACCTTGCTATTCGCTTAGGTCTAGAACCTGCTCTATTGAAGGCTGTTCAATTGGTAGAAGCAGCAGGTAGAGATGGGTTTTTAGCTGATGGTAGGCCTCAAATTCTCTTTGAGGGTCACATTATGTACAAAGAAGTACATAAGAAATTCCCTGACAGAGATTTAGCTTACCTTTGTAAGAGATATTCTACGATTTTCTTCCCTAAATGGGATAAATCGAAGTACTTGGGAGGTGTACACGAGTACAAAAGACTCGAATTAGCCAAAGAAATTGACGAAGAATGTGCATTGAAGTCTGCAAGTTGGGGTATGTTCCAGATTTGTGGGTTCAATCACAACCTCTGTGAATGTAAAGATGTCTTTGAATTCGTTCATAAGATGTCGGAATCTCATGCAAATCAACTAGAACTCATGTATTATTTCATGAAAAACTCTGGTTGTTTGAGTAATCTCAAAGAAAAGGACTGGGCTGGCTTTGCCAGAAAATACAATGGTCCCGGGTATGCCCAGAATGCCTACGACCAAAAACTAAGAAATGCTTACGAAAACTTCAAAGATAAATTATGAAAAGATGTCATTTTAACAGCTGGGTAGCAAAAGTATTTCTTTTCCCCAGTTACAAAGCAATTACTCTGGTGTATAACTCATTCTTCAAACACAAAGTAGAAGAGTGTAAACCTGATGATATCAATCATGAGTGTATTCATCAGATACAGCAGATTGAGTGTAGTATAGCAGGTTTGATACTTGGTATCATACTCTGGTTATCCTTTGATATATCCTTCTGGTGGGTAGTGGCCCTGGTTTTTGGATTCTTCTATCTCTGGTATATTATCGAATATCTAATCATCAGGTGCTTTGCCAAGTGGGATAAACAGAATGAAAGATATCATGATGTAAGTTTCGAAGAAGAAGCCCACAATAATGATAAGAATCTGAGCTATCTGGAAGACCGTAAGCCATTTGCTTGGATTAAGTACATTAAATTGAGAAGCTACAAGAAATGAAGAAACTAAGGGTATTGGGAGTGTGCGCTGGACAGGGTGCACTCCTGTTCCCTTTTAAGAAGAATTTGTTAGGGAACATAGAGATAAGGGGAGTATTCCACACTCCAGGCGAAGAACAATGGAAATTAAATTTTGGGGATATACCGTTCTATAAGGGCTTTTGTTTACAAGAATTCAATGAGAAAGTAGACATGATTATATCAAGCCCTGATTGCGGAGCAGCCTCAGTAATGAGGTTATCCAAAGTAAAGGAATTGGGTAATCCTAAAGATAACCGTAGTCTTAATCTAGTAATTGCATCAATACTCGAGTATAAACCTAAGATATTTCTTATAGAAAATCTACCAAGACTGCTAACATTACTTCCCAAGGATTTCTTTGAGGAAACATTCAAAGACTATAAATTAATTTTTCACGAAAGGTCAGTTTTAGACTACGGAAACTCTCAGGAATCAAGGAAGCGATTACTCATCATTGGAGTACATAAAAAGACTGGTAAGAAATACTTGAATGCTTTTGATGAAGTATTTCGAGTAAAAACTCCAACAACTACTAGAAATTTACTTAAACCACTCACATTCTCTCAGAAAAATAATACTAACCAAATTCCGTTTATGAGTAAAACTCTGGCAATGTATGATTATCGAAAGCTTCCAGAGAAGAAGAATCTCACAGTAGCAAAGATACATAGGCTCTGGGTTAGGGATTTCAAGAATGAAAAGAAGTGGCCTATCAAAACTGCAAAGATGAGTACTCTTCCAGGAGTGTATCGATTGGAGTATGATAAACCTCCCTTAACTCTCAGACCTGCAGATAGGCAATTTAGACCCGATGGCTACCCTTTGGGAATCGAAGACTTCAAGGCAATTATGGGTTTCCCAGATAAATTCGAAATTTACCTTCACAAAAATGGTGATACCTTCGAAGAGGATTTTAAGGATTACCACTATTGGCTTAACAAGGCAAGGTACACAATTGCCAAGGGTTCGGTTTATGAGGTAGGGATTTGGTTCAAAAAATGCCTCAAAAAGGCAAATACCCAAGAACCGTGAGTTTCAGCTTTATATATAAAGTCTTATATATAAGTTTCTGGGGTGCCTTGAAATATATAGATATATAATATACTACGTATATATATCTATATATTTATCTGCGTATATAGCTATTCATATATCATATCGTAAGTAGTATATTTGGATATTATCTCACTTCGTTCGATAAAGGTAATCGCTAAGCGATTACCGAATAGATAGTATCATTAAAGCGTGCGAACTTCCTAAAATTTTTGAACATGAAGAATTTAAAGAGGGCCTTGTTCATTGTACTTCTAGGATTTACTATTTACCTTTGCTTCAGGAATTACAAACTTTCTCGAGAGGTTGATTCCCTGGAACTAGCGGTCAATGAAATCCCAGATACAGTATACACAGAGAAACCCTTCAAACCAGAGAAGAAGTACTCAGAAAAAGTTGAACCAGGTAAAATCTTAGTTCATGATAATAAGCAGCCAACTCTCTTTCCTGATTCCATACTAAGGCAGCCAGTTATCAGTAACCAAGATTCCCTGGTTCAAATTGTTTTGAAGAAAGATAAGTTGAACTTAAGTCTGTTCAATAAGGAGACTAACACTTATTCAACTAGACTATTCCCAATCGACTTAGATAAGTACAACTACAACTGGTATGAAGGTCAATTAACTCGAAAGAAAGTTGCAAGGTTATCACTTAGTCCATACGTTTATGGCAAATACAGACCTTTCAATAATCTCTTCGATATGGGAGCTGGTCTTTCAATCAAGACTAAGAGATTTAATTACAAACTCGGAGTCAATACCTTTTACTATCCGAAGATAAAATCAGGGATGGGTACTGACATCGAATTTAAAATAACGTATAACTTTTAGATATGGCAAAGACTATCTCAGAAACTAGAACTACTTTAACTCGAGAAGAGCTATCAAACTTATCCCGAGTTTCTAGTGATGTTTTCTTTTTTAGCCTTTTTTGCTATGTGATACATCCAGTAAGAGGAAAGGTAAGATTTGATTTATACCCATTTCAGAAATCAGTTCTCTACAATTTCATTGCCCAACGATTCAATATCATTCTCAAGTTCCGTCAGGCAGGAATTACAGAACTTATTTCTATGTACTGTCTTTGGTTGGCGATGTACCATCCCAACAAAAAGATAAACATTATCTCTATCAAAGACACAACTGCTAAGAAGGTGCTTAAGAAGATTAAGTTCATGTACAAGAATCTTCCATGGTACCTTCAAACTCCCATAATCAATGGTAGAGCTGGAGAATACGGTTCTGCTTCCATGATAGAATTTGATAATGGGTCATTTATTGAATCAATTCCGACATCATCCGAAGCCGGTCGTTCGGAATCCCTTTCTCTTCTGGTAATTGACGAGGCAGCAGTAGTAAGATGGGCTGCTCAAATTTGGGCTGCTGCATTTCCTACTCTTTCCACTGGTGGAGCTGCCATCGTCAATTCCACTCCCTATGGAGTTGGTAATTTCTATCACTCAACTTGGGTAGATGCCATTGCAGGAGGTAATCCTTTTAACCCAATTCGATTATACTGGCAAATGCACCCAGAACGAGATATCAATTGGTATAACCAAATGTCTTCTGCTCTGGGAGCAAAACGAACTGCACAAGAAATTGATGGTGACTTCTTATCATCTGGTAATACAGTCTTCGACTTAGCAGATATTAAAGCTATCGAAGACTGCCTTAGTGATTACCCAGTTATTAAGAAGAGATTTAATGGTCAATACCGACAATTCTGTGAACCCGAATCAGATAAAGAATATTTCATTGGTGCAGACGTTTCAACTGGTAGAGCTTCTGACTACTCTTCATTTACTTGTATGGATAAGCTAGGAGAAGAACAAGTAGTATATAAGGGAAGAATGGCAGTGGGAGCTTATGCTAAGTTACTTGGTGATACTGGGAAGTTGTTTAACTGGGCAGTAATAGCTCCAGAATCCAATGACGTTGGTTTATCAGTAACTTCTAAGCTTCAAGATGAAGGCTACCCTAACCTTTACTACTACCAGAAGATGCTAAAGAAAAAAGGTAAAAGTAGACCTGAAATGGATAAATCCCCTGGTTGGTTAACCACCCAAAAGAATCGTTCAGTGATAATAGAGAACTTGGAAGAAGATATTCGATTAGATCATGTAATCATTAAGGACCCATTCTTTGTACAAGAAGCTTATACCTTCATTTATGATGGTTTGGGCAGACCTGTTGCAATGGGTAAACATAGGGCTAACAATTCAGCTGTAGATGTAGACCTTGAAGGAGACGTATATGCCGATGATGATATCTTTGGAAAAGCAATATGTAATCACATAAGGAAAGGAAAAACTAACGTAATCGTACAACCAAGATGAAAAAGTACTTCAATTTTAGTTGGGGTTGGGGACGTAAGAAGGACCCTCCCAAGAATGGTACATCCTCTAATAAAGAGGAGAAGCCTGCCACATCGATTTCACCTGGTAGGGTTTCAGTTGACGATGATAGCGATAACTTAATTACATCATTACAAGGGTTGACTAAATTAGTTGAACCCTCTTTTCGTGTTGATGTGATACCTTTAATTCGGGATTTATATAAAGTAAATCCTGATATGGGCATCGCATTGCAAGATATGTTTAAGTTAGCTAACACCAGTCATACAGTAACTTTCCCTAATAATACCGATGAAGAGGCTTCAAAGATGAGAGAACATCTTAAGAAAGCCACCAAGGGATGGACCAGATATACTGCTGGTATAGATGGTTTAGTTAACAAAATGATTGTTCAACTTCTTGTAAGTGGGGCAATATCTGTAGAAGGCGTACCAAATGACAAGCTTGATGGTTTGGCTACTGTATTATTCCTTAAGCCAGAACACATCAAGTTTAAACGTGAATTAAATGGGGTGTATGCTCCTTACCAAAAGAATATAAATTTCTTTGTTAAGCAACAAGATTACATTAAGCTTAACCCAGAAACCTACTTCTATGTTGGTATGTTCAATGATACCGATGAACCTTATGGAGTTCCTCCATTTATGCCTGCATTGGATTCTCTCAAAGGACAAAATGATATGAAGATTAACTTCAAACATATCATGGAGATTTGTGGTATGGTTGGTTTCTTAGAAGCTAAAATGCAGAAATCTCCACAAAGACCCAACGAGAGTATCAAAGCTTATGAATCCCGATTATACCATGAACTTAATATCCTTAAACGTAATGTTAAAGAGGGTATGAAGGATGGGGTAGTTGCTGGTTACATAGATGACCATGAATTCAAACTAAATTCTACTACTAAGGAGCTCGGTAATATCGAGAAGCCTTGGAATATGAATCAACAATCTGTAGCAAATGGGTTGGGAGTTAATGGCTCTATCATTGGGGTATCATCTACTACTGGTGAAGGTGCAACTGGTATAATGCTGTCTAAGATGATTAGCCAGTTAAAAAATATCCAAATGCTTGTAGCTTATGTATTAGACCGACTTTATTCTCTAGAACTGCGTCTGGCAGGCTTTAATAATAAGGGGATGAAGATTGATTGGGGAACTTCTACAGTTTCTGATGAAGTTAAAATCCAACAAGGTCTTCAGTATAAGATACAGAACCTTGACTTATTGTATAAGGCTGGTATCATTAGTCAAGAGCAATATGCTTGGGCAATGGGTTATGATTCTCCTGATGAGAAAGAACCAAGAGTTTCACTTGAGGACCAATTTGCTAAGGGAGGTAATATAGACCCCCAAGAAGGAACTAAGAAGAAACAAAGGCAAGATGATAAAAACCAATCTGCTCGTAGGTCAAGAGATAAGAATAACCCGGCTCCTTCTCGAGGAGACCAAAATACTAAAGCAAGATGAGTAAATTTACAAAGAAAAACAAAGAGCATCTTGATTCTATGGTGATAGGTCAAGGCCATACCATTATGGCTGGGTATATCCCAGAAGCAGTGGGAGCCAAGGCTTTCTCAGAGAATTATTACAAATGGAAAAATCCTACACCGGATTCCATTGCTCAATTTGGGTTTTGGGGAGGGGATATAGATTATAATACTTACTATCCCAACCTAGACAAATCGGAACTAACTCCTAAGGACGAAGAGTTTATCGAACCAATGTTCAGATTACTTTCAGAAACGATTGTATCTAAGAATTGGAACCCGACAGACTTTGGACAGAACGGAGTACTAAAGGCTTCTATGAAGATGTTGCTTGGTCAAACAGTAAACTGTGACCATGAAACCAACATTGGTAATGCTATTGGTGCTGTATCACAAGTAATGTGGCAGGAATCCTATAAAGACGGTAGCTTTACTATACCCGCTGGTATCAACGGTATTCTGAAAATCGATGGTAAGGCAAACCCAAGAATTGCTAGAGGCATCCTTATGGAGCCACCTTCAATTCATAGTAATTCAGTTACTGTACAATTTAAGTGGGATAAATCCCATCCCCAAATGGAAGATAACGAATTTTATCAGAAACTGGGTACTTATGACTCTAAGGGAGTTATGGTACGTAGAATGGTTACTGAAATTGTTCGTTACCTTGAGACCTCACTAGTTTCACATGGTGCTGATTCATTTGCCCAGAAAATTGGCTCGGATGGTAAAATCATTAACCCAACCTTTGCCAAAAGAACTTGGGCATCCTATGAAGAGTATAGAGATGATAAATCGAAGCAATACTTCTTTACTGATTATAAATCAGATTTAACATCATATCAAGAAAAGAACGATACTCAGGGTTCTTTTAATGATAATGATGCCAATGATAATCATTCAAATAAAGATAACATGAACGAATTACAAAAATTTCTTGAAAGCCTTTTTGGGGATAACATGCTTACCCTGGAAGAAGGTAAAGAGATGAATCAGGAAAATGTAATTGCCTGCATTCAGACTTTGGTATCATCCAGAAACGAATTGCAAACTTCGGTAGATAATCTTACTACAGAGAAAACTTCTCTTACGGAACAGATTACCAACTTGAATGCCGAAGTAGCTAACTTGAAGGAAATGGCAACTGTAGGAAAGAATCACATTGCTTCTCTCCGTGAAAATGCCGTAGAAACTTACAAGAAGTTGATGGGTGATAAGGTAGATGAGACAATCGTTACGATGCTCAATGCCGAGACTACTGGTATTACTACTCTTGTTTCCTTGACAAAGGATTACCAAGCTCGCTTGGAAGAGAAGTTCCCTCTCACTTGCTCAAAATGTGGTTCTAAGGACGTCAACCGTGCTTCCTCAATTGCTGAGGATGATACCGAGGGTAAAACTGGAACCCAGGGTACTGATACCCAACGGAATTCAGAATCTCCGAGTACTAAGAATGTAATCGATAACTTGTATCGAAACAAAATCAAATAACTAATATAAATAATCCGCGTTATGGAAAAAACTAAAATCGTAAACGACCCTCAGCAACTTACTCTCTTTGGGGAAAGAACCCCGAGAGCGGTGATTTACAAAAGTGAGTCACACAAATTGCACCAGGCTTTCAATGTTAAAGCTGGAGAGAAAATCGTACAGGGTATGCCAGTAGCTTTGAATGAAGAAGGTTTGATTTACCCTTGCACTGATGTAGCTACTCAAGTTTATTTGGGTGTAGCAGTAACGGATAACGTTAACCCTGCTTATCAACCTCAAAGAAATTTCCCGGTAGAGGTAACAGTAGCTATGGAAGGTTACATGATTTGTAACTGGGTATCAAACGGAAATATCGAAGCTGGCTATGTAACTCCCGATGGAACATTGCTTAACGATAGATTCGTAAAAGCTAACCAAGCAACTTCAACCCAGTTCATTGCCCTTAATCCAGCAGAAGAGGCAAATGAGGTAATTCAAGTACTCATCAAATAAGAGAAAAGAAGTTATGGAAAATAAAATAGATATTACAAAGTTGAAGGCTCAGGATTTTATGAATGAGCTGCCGGAAATGGTAAGAAGCTTGGAAGCTGTTCGTTCCGGTTCACAGGACAAGAAGCCTGTAGAGGTAACTTTTGGAGAATTGGTTACCGGTAAATGGGGTATTTCAGAAGATGAACTTTTTGAAAAGATGGGCATCAATCCAAAAGTGGACACGATGCAGAACATCTTTACAATGCCTCAACAGAATGTTCGTTGGATTGTTCCGGAAATCATCCGTGCTGCTATCACATTGGGTATGCGCCAGGCTCCGTTCTATCCGAACATCATTGCATCTGATCAACCCATCAATGGTTTACAAGCAATCATGCCAATGGTTAACATGTCGGATGCTGCCCCTGCAAAGGTTAATGAGGCAGAAACTATCCCATTGGGTGATGTTAGCTTCGGACAGAAATCAGTTAGCCTCTTCAAAATCGGAAAAGGTTTCAAACTTACTGATGAAGTTCGTAACTATGTTTCGCTCGATGTCTTGGGAATCTACCTTCGTGATTTTGGCGTTCAGTTGGGTTATGCTCTGGATACTCTGGCTATGGACGTTGCTATCAATGGTAACAACCCTGATGGCTCTGAGTCTGCCCCGGTAATCGGTGTATACGAAACAACTAATGGTATCACTTACAAAGACCTTCTGCATATTTGGGTACGTGCTGCTCGTATGGGACGTAACTTCCAAACTATGATTGGTGGTGAAGACCAGGCAATCGAAATGCTGAACTTGCCGGAATTCAAGGATCGTCACTCTGGTACTACAGAAGCTACCCTGAATGTTAAGTCTCCTGTTCCCAAGAATGCTGACTTCTACATTCACCCGGGTACACCCGACCAACAGTTGCTGTTGATTGATACATCTGCTGCCTTGATTAAGCTTACTGCTCGTCAGTTGATGCTTGAATCTGAAAGAATCGTTTCTAACCAGACTCAGGCAATCTATGCAAGCTTGACTACTGGCTTCTCTAAGATGTACCAGGATGCAACTCTGTTGCTGGCTGCTGACAAGAAGTTCTCAGAATTCGGATTCCCCGAGTTCATGAACGTAGACCCATATTTGATGGTTAACCTAGAATAATAAGGGACGTCCGGTTTCATCTATATAAATTCCCTGAGAGGGTAGGTAACTAAAAAGACCTATCCTCTCTTTAATCATTAATCATTTTTAAATCTTAGGAAATATGGCTAAAGATAAATATACAGTAACTGTGGGACCAAGAGCTTACAGTTTTCATGACCAATCAACTGGTATTACCGTTTGTAGAGGAGAAGACAAGGAACTCTCTCGTCGTCAATTCCGTGCACCAAAGGTTCAGAAGGCAATTGCCTCTGGCCATCTGATTATCATTGCTGATAAATCAGAAATCGAAAAGTATTCAGAGGCCGACATCGAAAAGTTGGATAAGAGACTGAATGCTCAGTTCAAGAAAGGCATGACTCTTGAAAAACTTGCAAAGGGCTATTCCCTGGAAGAACTGAAACTGGTAGCAGGTCTTCATGAAATAGTTGCCGAGAAAGATGATACAGTAGAAACACTTATTCAGGCTTTGCTGGAAGAATTCGAATCCTCTTCTAAAGGGTAATATATGAAAATTACATAAGACAGACTAATATGAATAACAATCTGGACTTTTTGTACGTTACGTCAGGTCTGGAAGTTTCATTCAGAGTCATATCCAAAGTCCCGGCCAAATCCATTTTTGACTGGGACTTTGGCGATGATAAGGGAGAGGTTTTCAATGGTGGAAGACATGTTTCCTATTCTTATGAAACTCCCGGTTTCTATACAGTAACCCTACATGTAACCAACTCTAATGGTTTAGATATCACCGTAGATAAGACTCTGGTAGTTTGTGATTATGGTCATACGGCATTAGCCGATACAATATATAACTTAATCGACCACTATATTCCTTCAGAGATATCAGAGGGAATGACCAGGGAAGATAAATCTATCTACATCACTAAGTGGCAATATTACATTGGACCTCTAGTAAACCATACAATTGCACCCGATAAGTATACGGATGAATTATGGTATGAAGCACTAGAAAACCAATTAATAATGGAATTGGCAGCATGGGACTTTCTCAATGTGAAGATACTTAATCTATTAACAAGTACTTCAGAATACCTAAGTCAATTAACTTCTACCAAAGAACAAACTGGTGATGGTACTTCTAAACCCGAACTTGCCCGAGGTGATAGGATAAAACAAATCACTACTGGGCCTACTGAAGTGCAATATTATGATACCTTGGCAGATGCTACAAGTTCCCTATGGAAAACACTTTCTCAAGCAATGCAACCGGGTGGATTAATAGATGAATTAAGAAAGAACCTTTGTATGTTAGCTTCACGATTGGAAATCTACTTACCGTTCTGTGATGAAGTATTCAGAACCGTAGTTCCCAAAGTAGTTAACAGAAGGCAACCTGGAGTATTAGATGGACCCAACCCAAGTGCTCCAGTAAAAGGTGGTAAGAAATCAATCTTAACTAAGTTATGACAAAAGAACCCTGGAGAATGGTAAAGAACCGCTCTTGGGATAGATACAAGAAAATTATCACTGACTTCTTAGATTGGGATGCTGGTAGACAAACCATAACTTGGGCCAAACATGTTAATCAGCTTCTCAGTCATGCCGAAGACAGTATACCTAAATATTATAACATCCAAATCGAAGCATTGTGTTACTACAATGCTTTCAGAAACTGGCCTATCAACAAGGCAACCGTCTCAGGAGAATTGGATGACGAAAACTTATCAATACTAATTTCTAAATCTTATATAGAACAAATCGGTTATCTTACACCGGAGGGTTATTGGGATTTTAATTGGGAACAAGATAGGTTTGTAATTAATGGTATAACGTATAAGCCTTCTGGAGATACTCAGACTGCTCAGGCAAAGGATGAGGCTTTAGTTTTCATGGTTATCCTAAAGAGAGACCGAGATACCAAAGTTGAATTTGTAGAATAAAAATAAAGTATATGGCAAAGATGTTAGTACTGAGGTGGACACCAATTACTACAAACAGTGGAATTTGGTTTGATAGTAATCTGGTTATCCTCAATGGTACCTCTGGAGTTCATATTGAAATGAAAGGTAATGGCAATGATGTAACGGCATTTCAATCGATGACCGGAAACAAATTTGTCACCTGCTTTCAAGATTACTTCGGGGATATCTGGGATAAAATAATACCTCATCCTGGTATAGGCCAGGTAATAAAGTTCCGTGTAAATAGGCTTCCTGATTATGCTTGCATACGGGGAGATATTGAGGACGGTGGAGATGTAGACCCAGAAAATCCGGATGTACCAATGAATGCCTTCTGTGGTTCAGAGGGAGAACCATTCAGGGATATCGATTCTGAATTCTTACTGGGTCGTCAACGTGCAGTAATTAATCCTTAAATTTTATAAAATATGTATGTAAGTAAGTATTATACCTGCGAAGAAATAGACCAGCGATTATTACAGGGTTACTATGATGACTTTGTTAAAGCTGGCTTTGGAGGAACCATAAATGAGTTCTGGGCCTTCGTACTTTCTATCAAGAATAAGGTAGATAAGAAAGAAGGATACGACTTATCGAAAAATGATTTTACAGATGAGTTGAAGGCTAAACTTGATGGCATCGAAGAACATGCAAATTATATCACTAAAGTTTCTCAGCTTGAGAATGATTTGAAATATCAAACTGAGGAAGAAGTTAAACAGATGATTAGTGATTTGGTTGATGGTGCTGATGATGCCCTTGATACTCTTAAAGAGTTGGCAGAAGCATTGGGCAATGACCCCAACTTTGCAACTACTATCACTAATAAATTAACCGACCTTCGTACTGCTTTAACCGAAGAGGTTAATCGTGCTAAGGAAGCCGAAGCTGCTCTGGGTGCTGCAGTAGCTGCAGTTCAGGATAACCTAGAATATGGGTTAGACCAAATCAATAAGAAGATTGATACCGTTAAGGCAGACTTAAAAGCTGAAATCGACCGAGTTGAGAAGAAGGTAGATAAGAATGCTGAAGACATCAAAGACCTTGAAGATAAGGTAAATCAAGATAAGGGTGAACTTGAGAAAGAACTCAAGGACCTTATTCAAAAGGAAAAAGATGAACGTATCGCTGCCGATAATGAGATTAAGGAAAGTGTAAATAACCTTAAGACTCTTCATATCAATGATAAGGCTGCACTCGAGGCAAAGATTGCTGAAGAAACTGCAAATCGTACCAATGCAGATACCGTACTGGATTCTAAGATTAATGAAGAAATCACTAATCGCCAGGCTGATACTTTAGCTCTTCAAGGTAAGATTGACCAAGAGAAGGTAGACCGTCATTCTGAGGACCAAGTTCTTCACAACGAAATCTCTAAAGAGGTAACAGACCGTACCAATGCAGACAATGCTCTTCAAGGTAAAATTGACCAAGAAGCTCAAGCACGTACTGCTGCAGACCAGATATTACAGAACAATATAGATTCAGAGGCTACTGCTCGTGCTGCTCAGGATTTAGTTCTCGAACATAAAATTGAGGATATAAAAGAGCAGGGTGTAGAAGACAAAGAACAATTGCTTAATGCCATTGCTGCCGAGGCTGCTGCTAGAGAAAAAGGGGATAAAGACCTTGATGCTAAGAAGGTAGATAAACGTGAAGGTTATTCTTTGACTAAGAACGACTTTACCGATATACTCAAAGCTAAATTGGATGGCATCGAAGAAAAGGCAAACTATATTACCCATCTCTCCCAGCTTATCAATGATGCCGGTTTCCAAACTGAAGAGGAAGTAAATGCGGCTATCCAAAAGATTATTGGTTCAGCACCTGAAGTACTTGATACTCTTAAGGAAATTGCTGATGCCCTTGGAAATGACCCCAACTTTGCAACTACTATCACTAGGAAGTTGGCTGCAATCACAGAACAGGTTAACCAAGAAATCGAAGACCGTATTGCAGGAGACGAGGCAAACAGTGCTGAAGTAGCTGCTGAAGTTCAAGCTCGTAAGGATGCAGATACTGCCCTTGAAACTAAACTGAAAGAATACGTAGACAATAAGTCTGCTACTGGAGATGCTGCACTCGGGGTTGTAAGGGATAACCTTAATAAGGAAATCCAAGACCGTAAAGATGCCGATGCAGTAATTCAGGCTAACTTGGATAAGGAGATTGCCGAAAGAAAGACTGCTGATGAAGCATATACTCAAAGTCTGGCTAACGTTAACCAGCGTATCTCAGACTTGGCTTTGAGTATGCAAGAGTCTATCAATACTTTGCGTAATGAGCTTACTGAGCAGGTAAATGCCAATACTACGGCAATCGCTACTAATCAACATAATATCGAAAGAAATTCAGAGGCAATCACAAACTTAACTAAGACTGTAGGGGATAACTACAAGGAAGTTAAGGATATGATTAACGAGGAAATCGTTGACCGTACGAATGCCGACAGTGCTTTGAGTTCTCGTATCGATACTCTCAATATCGACCTTAACACTGAAAGAGTAGAAAGGACTGCTGCTGACCAGGTTCTCCAAGTAAACCTTGATAAAGAAGTAGCAGACCGTACTGCAGCCGATAAATCTCTGAGTACTGAGTTCACAGCTAAATTAGATAATGCTAAGCAGGCTTTGGAATCCGAGGTGGCTAATCTTAACACTAAGCTTGAACAAGAAAAGGAAAATCGTATTGCCGGTGATAATGCTTTGGGAGTTCGTATTGATTCTCTAGAGGCAGGTAATACCGATGCTATGAATGAATTAAAAGCAAAGGTAAATGCTAATACTACTGCTATTAATGCAGAAAAAGACCGAGCAATTGCCAAAGAGACTTCTCTTGAGGCAAAGATTGATACCAACCTTCAGAACCATAAAGATGATATGGCGGGTATCAACCAAAATATACTTACCGAAAAGAATGACCGCTTAGCTGGTGATACTGAGTTGCAGAATAATATCGATAAGGAAGCTACAGAACGTGCTAACCAAGATACCCTTATCAATAATGCTTTGGCTCAAGAGAAGGCAGATAGAATTGCTGCTGACCAAGCCTTAGATTCTAAGAAGGTAGATAAGGTAGACGGTAAAGTACTTTCTTCAAATGACTTTACTGATTTACTCTTTGCTAAGTTGGATGGCATTGAGGAACATGCTAACTATATCACAAAGGTATCTGAATTGTTGAATGATTCGGATTTCCAAAATTCTGAACAAGTAGAGGCAGCTATCCAAAAGATTATTGGCTCTGCTCCAGAGGTACTTGATACTTTGGCCGAGATTGCTAAGGCTCTCGGTGATGATCCCAACTTTGCAGCAACTATGACTGCTAAGCTTACTGAGTTGGGGAATAAGCTTGAAGCTGAAAAGAATCTGCGTGAACAAGGAGATAATACTCTGCAACAGACTTTCACTAACTTAAGTAATACTCTTACTACTACGGTAAATGAGTTGAGAACTTTCGTAACTGAAACTCGTACGGAGCTGTTAACTTCCTTGAATGCTACCAATGCTCTGGTAACTCAGAATGCTGCTAATATTCAACGTAATCTGGAATTGATTCAGGGTATTCAGGATAACATTAATGGTAACTATACTGCCATTACCGATTTGCTGAATAATGAAATCGCTGCTCGTAAGGCTGAGGATATTCGATTAGAAGCAAAGATTGACCAGAATACTTCTGACTTAAATACAGAGAGAGAGGAAAGAAAGGCCGCAGATAAAGTTCTCCAGGATAACATCGATGCAGAAGAAGCTGCCCGTATTGCTGCCGATACAGCTTTGGGTAAACGTATCGATAAAGAAATTCAGGACAGAACCGATGCTGATACTGCCTTAGATAATAAGTTCACTAACATTACCGATGACCATGAAGAAAGACTGGTAGCTGAAGAAGGTACTTCTGATGCTTTGCCTGATACCATGGTTACCGATGTTAGTGCTGTAACAAGAACCGGTACCCAACTTTCTTTCAAGGTAAAGACTTCAACCAAGGATAATGCAAATAACCAATATGGTGAAGAAGTAGAAGCTACCAAGAACTTACTCCCGGTAACTCAAACTCTTGCAGGAGTTATGTCTGCAGCAGACAAGGTTAAGTTAGATGGGTTAGACCCCAATTCTCTGACGGATATCTCTGCAGCTTCAGATGCTAATAATGTAACGGTAACGGTAACTAAGGATAACGGTTTGAATGCTGATACTACCGAAACTTTCGATTTGCCTCAGGTATCGGCTACTAAGGCTGGTACGATGACTGCGAAAGATAAGGTAGAATTGGATAGAATCTCTACGGCTAACTTTGCTCTTGGTGCAGTAACTCCCAATGAAACCACTGTTGGCATAGCTGCTACTAAGACCGTAGTTGAAGATGGTACAGTAGAACAGAATCCTATTACATTGCCTGCCTCTACTGCAGAGAAAGCTGGTGTACAAACTGCAGCAGATAAGAAGCTGTTTGATTCTATACCAGATAATATTATTATCTTATCTGGTGATAAACCAGTTGAGGTAGGTCAACAAAGCAGTCATGTTACTTTAACTCATAATTTCTCTTCTAAAAAAGAAGAGGGTATTTATACTCATGAGCCTGAAGATTATAAGACTACTTATATCCCAGCAGCTACTACAGAGAAAGCTGGTGTAATGACCGCCCAAGATAAAGTTAATCTGGATGAGACATTACCCAATGCTATTGCCAAAGAGGTTCAGGACCGTAAAGATGCTATCGAAGCTTTGGACGGTAAATCAGAAGCCGCTCTTGCTCAAGAAGTAGCTGATAGAAAAGCTGCAGATACTGCTTTAGATACCAAGTTTACTAAAGCTGTAAACGATGAAGCAACTGCTCGTACTTCTGCTGATACTGCATTGGGTGCAAGGATTGATAAAGAGATTGCTGATAGAACTGCGGCAGACACTGCCCTTGATAATAAACTGCAGAATAACATTAACACTCTAGAAGCTAAGCATGATGCCTTTGTAGCAACTAAGGGTAAGGCTGATGGCTTTGCTCCATTGGATGGGAATGGGTTAGTACCTGCTAACCATTTGCCTTCATATGTAGATGATGTACTTGAAGTATATGCTACCTATGATGTAAGCCCCACTGGAGGTCTTACTAATGTTCAATTGTATACGGATGCAGGTCACCAAACTCCCGTAGTTGGAGAATCTGGTAAGATTTATATAAATGTTGCCGATGGTGAACCTCCATACCAATTCCGTTGGTCAGGTACTAAATTCGTAGACAGTAATACTTCGTCTCTTATCATTGGGGAAATCGCAGGTACTGCTTTCGAAGGTAGTAGAGGTAAGCATCTTGAGGATGTGGTATCTAGCATGCCTAAAAATTTAATTAGTAAGGTTTCAATAGCTAACAAAAATAAGCGTAATATTATTATCTTATGTAACTATTCTGCTACGGATGGTCAAGGGCATTACATTGATAAACCCGATGGGATGGTAATCCCTCTAACTCCAGCCACTACTAAAGAAGCTGGTCTGATGGATGCCGATAGTGTAATAAAGCTTAATCAAACCTTACCAGATGCTATTGAAGCTGAACAAGAGGCCCGTATTGCAAAAGATAATGCTCATGATACCTTTAATAGTTCTCTTCCAGGAATTATTCTTACTGGATTCACTCTTACCCATAATTCAACTAATGTAAGAGCTACTCTTAATAATAAAACTAAGAGTGCAGAGGGTAAGACTTATGAAGGTGCTACAGATTTAATTAGAGATATACTTGCAGCAACTAAGACTACTGCAGGTGTAATGACTGCAGCAGATAAGACTAACTTGGATAATACCGTACAGGGGTTGGCAAATGAGATTACCAATAGAACTAATGCCATCAATGCTCTTCGTACAGAATTGAAAACTTACGTTGATGGTTTGATTGCCGATACGGGTTCAGATGTAACTGCCTTAGAAACTAAGGTAAGTAATCACATTGCCAATAAATCTAATCCTCATACAGTTACTAAAACTCAGGTTGGATTGGGTAATGTTAACAATACCTCGGATGCAGATAAGCCAGTATCTACTGCTCAGGCTGCTGCTATTGCCGATGCTAAGGCTGCAGGTACTGCTGCTCAGACTTCTATCAATAGCCATGCTGGTAGAAAAGATAATCCTCACGTAGTAACTAGAGCTCAATTGAGTTTGGCAACTACCGACCAGGTAGTATTTGCTAAGACTACTGCTCCTTCCGGTTTCTTCAAAGAGTCTTCAGATGTTCGACTCAAATCTAATATTAAGGATTTGAATCATACTCTGGAACAGATTTGCCAGATACCTACTAAGTCATTTAGTATGCTTGGTAAGGAGGATGAGGGAACTATTGCTCAGAACCTCGAGGGCTTAGGCTTTGGTAAATATGTGGAAGAAGTTCCAGTAGAGAAATCTACGGTACCCAATCCAGAAGAATTCGAAACCTTAGAAATCAACGGAGAAGAGTATGTACTCGTAAAACAAGTTAAATATCACAAGATGTCAACTTTGGCAATCGAGGGTGTTAAACTTCTCTACGATGAGATTAAGGCTTTGAAGGCCGAGATTCAAGAACTTAAAAATAAATAATCATGGGAGAGATAGCAACCTGGAGTGCTGTCAAAACTAAAGTAGGCCTTGGTAAGACAGGAAATGACTGCCCTACCAAGGCTGAATTGTTAGCACTCTCCTCGACAGGAACCGGGGAGAATTATGTGGGGTTGGAACTATCCAATGCCAGTTCCTATGGAAATAATGAATGTGTCAAACTCGAAGATATTCATAAGGTAACCTATAAGTATACTTTTACTACTAGATACAGTAGTGTAAGCTTCGATGCTTTGGGTAACCCAAGCTCTTCTAATCAGGGGTTTGGTTTTATTTCTACAAAACAGAAATATTGGGATGGGGTAGCTAATGGGTCTGAAATTACGGTAAATTATGTTATTAGTAATAAACCTGCATGGGTAACTAATCATAGTAATCAAACATATCCTTGGACTGCTTCAGAGAATTTAGCATTAACCTCTCGGTCGGATTCTAATACTCTTGTTACACAGAGCGAATCTGGTAAAACTTTTAAATTAACCTTCACTCAAGCAGCGGCCTCTCAATCTTGGAGTTATGGTTGGAGTGTATCACCTACCTCTATGTCTTTTGGGGCTACAGGAGGTACTAAAACCTTTACCGTTACTTCTTACAAGCAAGAATTAAGAAATGGGCATAATTATGGTAACCAAATAGCTTTAACTTATACTAGAGCCAACTCTGGTAGCGTATCTGGAAGCGGTACTTCTGTAACTATGGATAATAATACCTCTACCAGTACACGAAGCGGTACGGTAACCTTAACACAAGCTGAAACTAATAAGAAGGTAACCATTAGTTGTTCTCAATCTGCAGGTTATAGAACCTATAGTGAAATCACTGCAAGTGGAGGAAGTGTATCCGATATACCTGCAAGTGGAGGAAGTAGAAGTTCATTCTCAACTATGCCCTCATATTCTCAAACTTGGGGATGGAATGGTTCTACAACTGGAGGTGGCACAATTACAAGCGGTGCTAGCATTAGTTATGGTACTGCAGTTAGTGCAGGTTCTTTGGGAACTACGGTTAAATCTAGAACCCAGGTAGGAACCCTTACTGGTACCTTATCACTAAATGGTAAAACCAAATCTGTAAGTGTACCAGTATACCAGGCAGAGAATAAAATTACCAGTACTACTGATGGTACACCAGTAATAAGCTTATCTGCAAGTTCATACTCTATCTCTAATTCAGGAGGTAGTGTTAATATTTATGCCAGTGTAAGTATACCTACTACCAACCATTGGAGTTCAGGGTCAACAAGTGCAGGTTCTTCGAAGAGTGCTACACCTACGGTTAGTGCAAGTGGTACTGGTTTTAGTTTGAATGCTGCTAAGACGGTACTTACTGCTACGGAGAACTCGGGTACTTCAAGTAGAAGCTGTGTAGTAACTGCATCCTATAGTGGGGCAACTACTAAGACAATCACAGTTACACAGAGTGCTGCTTCAGTATCTTATAAGTATTACTTGGCATTCACTTCCCCTACTGGTTCTAGAACTACTTCTAGAACTGGATTATCGGCTTTGGGAGGTAATAACTTTACAGTTGATGTAGCTTATTCTTTTAAGACTAAGGTAATAAACGGTTCTGAAATAAGTACAAGATACCCATTAGCTTTAACTGTAACCTCAAAACCAAGTTGGATTACAAATGTAGCAATCACAACGTTATCAAGTGATAATGGAAACTATGGGTTAACCTTAACCTTAACAGAGAATACCGTAGAATCAACAAGGTCAGGTACCATTAAATTAAGGCAAGCAGAGAATGATGATAATGGTTGGGAGCTTACAGTCAATATAACTCAGAATGCTGCTACTATAACCTATGATTATGTATTTAGTATATCATAGGTTATATACAACACCAGTATTTATTATATGAGAGACCCTAAAAACTTAATTATTAATTTCCTAAAACCAATAAAATTATGGGAGTAGAAGTAAAATCTGACTTGGCTCTTCAGTTGGAACGTTGCTGCTGTGACCTCAAGAATGGCCAACAGGAAATCAAGTGCCTCATCGAGAACACTGCCAAAGACACCGAGATTGCTCGCCTCAATCGAGTGATAGATGCTCAGAGAGACCAGAACATCGTCAATCAAGGGGTAGCTGCCTTGAAGACCGGTACTACAACGCCAGCTCAGTAATTTAAAATACCGAGATGATTAAAAGGAGTGCATCTGTTTTAGGTGTACTCCTTTTTTCGTTTTAACTCATTAAACTAAGGAATTATGGAACAAGAACAACTCACCGAATTCAAGATACAATTAGCTCTACCTGCTCCCAATATAGAGATTGCACAAGAAGTAGCAAACAAAGCTCAGGTACTCATAAATCAATTTGGATACTATCAATTCTTAAACCTGGTAGACTTCATGCAAAGGAATCCAGGTGCAGTTTCATTTGGTTTAAACTTAATAAATAGAAAATGATTATGGAAGAATTGATTTTTCAGAAAGTACAAAAGGGTGATATGATTTTCACCTTAGAGAAAGATCGTCGGTCTGGTTATCCAATCTTTGACCAAGCAAGAGTTTTAAAAGTTGGCGAAAGTAAACCAATGGCCTCAAATGGTAAAGAAGGTTTTGTTAACAGTATCGAATTAGTGATACAAGATTCAATATCTCAAATTACCATTTATTTACCAACTAATGTAAATGAAGGTATTTATAATGGTACCTATTATACGACCAATCTCGATAATATCATTAATGAGGTATCAATGCAGAAACAGAATGCTTTAAATATTTTAAATAACAAAGCCAAATTTGAGGCAGTTGTTTCTGAATGCGATAATATTCTTGGTTTAATTAATAATCGTTCAGAATCACCTCGTAATCCTGCTCCAGATTTCGAAGAATTTAAGTTATCCATGAATGAGAGGTTAACTAACCAAGAAACCCTTTTATTAAGGATTGCTCAAGAATTGGGATTAGATAAACCTAAACAATAATAAGAATTATGCCAAGTAAGTCGGTTAATATTACACTATCGACTCCAATTGGTCCTCTAGAAATATACGTAGATAAACGAGAACAAGCTCGTGCAGAAAGGTTGATTGCTAAAACTCCAAGTATCTTAACTAAGGGTTATGCGAAGGGTACAGAAAAGTTTGGTAATCAACTTCTTCGTATAGTAAGACGAAGTTTGAATACGGGTGTTCCACCAAGAGGTTCAGGAGTATCATGGCCACCCCATGCTCCAGGAACCATTAAAAAATATGGGGATCACACTATGTTACACCTTACTGGTCAATATGCTAGATCAGTTACTTTAGTAAAGGGTAAAAAACGGACTTTTGTTGGATTACCAATTGGAATCAAGAAGATTACTTATACTGGTAAGACTTCTAGAAAAACTTTGAATCAGATAGCTATCATGTTAGAGTATGGTAGTAGAGATGATAATTTACCACCTCGTCCTCTCTGGGCTCCTGCTTATAAAGCTGCTGGTGGAAAAGCAGCTTTACAAAAGGAGATACGTAATGCGGTTAGAAATGAATTAAGGAAAGTAAAATAATATGTCGGATTTCGAAATATCTTCTTTATCAGGGATTGGTCCTGCTACTATTAGAGTGAAGCCTAAAGCAGCTAATGAATCAGAATCTAATAAAGAACAAGTAATAAAAGTGATAGTTCAGGGAGTAGAAAGGGAAGTTACTTTTACACAAAAGGGAAAACCCCAAGTAGTAGAAACTTGGAAGCCCTTCCTTACTATTTCACCTGACAGTGATAGTTATACTTTTGATGGTACCAAAAGGCTTGAGATTTGGGAAGTATCAGTTTATAGTTATGAACAAAAATATATTGGTGGTGAACCTCAAGAAGAATATAGAGCCTTAGATTGGACTGTTGAAAATTCCTTGGATTGGTTAAATATAACCAAAGAGATTGGGGAAGGTAATAATGCTGGAAAATTAACAGTTAAGACGCTCTCTTATAACAACGAGTATGAGGCAAGCACTTATAATCCAAAGGAAAGAAGCGGTGTTATACGAATAGTATCTCAGGCTGGTACGAAAGATATAACTATAAAACAATCTCCTGGTAAAAGAACTACTGAGTATGGTTTTGAACCAACTCCTAATATACCATTCCCCGGTGTTGGACAAGGCAGTAGTACTGCTTCTATTAGGGGTGTAAAGGGATACCAATACTACCATATCAATGGTTATGAAGTTGCTAAGTTTGTAAAACAATTTAAGATAACAGACATTAGTAAAACCATAGAAGGTACTCTTCCTGCTCCTGGGGCAGACCCCTTTCCCTATAAAGTATGGCTTACTGATTACCCCTCTAATATAAGTACTACTTGGGTTAGTGAATTAAATTGTACTGGCCATCTTGAAACCAATATATCCTCGATGGGGGGTATAATTGTAACTTATAACGGGATTATAAATGATACTGGTAGCCATGAAGTTCAACTAAAAATTAGATTAGGAAATTAATGGTAAATTCAGAAGAGATAGTAGAGAGAACTTTTTATATCTCTTTACTAAGTACAATGTTAGAAATGGGTCTAACTTTGAATCCAGAAGACTTCTTACCTTTGTCTCAAGAAAACGAAAAAAGATTTCAAGAGGCAATTAAGAATATGAAGAAGTTTATACCCCTATTTGGTATCGGGAATAATCAAGTGAAAGGCCCTAAAACTCTCCCAAGAATAACCCTAGAATTACAGGGTTATTATGCTGGGGATATTGGTGTGAACAAATACATTATTGGTGATAGACTTGAAGACGGTAATTACCAAGCTTCAGAGTTTCCTTATGAAACCAAAGATATTACCATAGATGTACATCTAGTTTCTCAAACTCAAGCAGATATGAGATTACTACATACAATCTTATATACTAGCTTACCTGCTAGAGGATACATAAAACCTTATTTCAATGATTTAGAGGAATGGGACAAGGGCAGGCTTGCATCAACCGGAAACCTATTCATTGAAATTGGTAATTATTATGATCATCCAGATGTAGAACATGGAATACTTGAAAAGGTATATACTTACATATGTAAAGATGGTATTCTTCCAGAAAAACCCCTGGAAGAAGGTATACTTACACCTATCCAGGATATATCAGTTCTCATTGGTTTGTTAGAACAAAACGAAAATGAAATGTTAGAGTTAAAAGTACCTAAGGTATAGGTACAATACTCTAGGGTATAAATTAAACGAGTAATTAACTTTAATCACAATAGAATTATGCCAACTTCACCTCATGTTGATTTTAAGTTTAAGAACAACAATGTTCTTCAAACTACTCCTATGTTAGGAGTTTCTTGTGTATTGGCTAGAACTACTAAGGGCCCTTATGATGACCCATCAGAAATCATCTCTACATTCTCTCAGTTCCAAAGAATCTATGGTTCTGAAATTGTACCCGATGGTTCTGTATCAAATATCGAAAAGGCTTTGCAAGGTGGTTCTAAGCTTCGTGTTATTCGAGTGCTTGGTAAGGGAGCTACTCAAGGTACAGTAGCTGCAACTGCGGGTAAAGCTAAAACAGTTGCTAAATCCGAAGAGGAAGGTATAGCACCTGCTTCTGCTACTCCAGACCCTGCTACTCCTGCAGCATTGATAACCATTGCTTCTGGGGGAACTACTTATAGTTTGGGATTGGTAACCAAAGGTTATGGAGACCCAATCGGTAGTACTGATACCTTCCAGGTAGGTTTCTATAAACAATCCAATACCTTGTATTATAGAATCTATTCAGGCAATGGCCAGGTACTTGAACAAGGTCCGGTAGTAACTTATAAAACTGCCGATGATAACAATAATACTTCGGTAGATTACCTTGCTCTTAGTGCCTTTGCTAAGAACTCAGAGTATATCAAACCGGTAGTAGTTGCTGGTTCATCTTTTGAGAACTTAATCAAATGGCTTACCGATAGTGTAGATGGTACAAAAAATGCCGTTACTGTAACAGTTGGGGGAGCAGCTCCTTCAGATACCGAGAAACTATTTACCGGTACCGTAGGTAGTGCTGGTTCTAACCCTACTGCTGATGAATGGATCGCTTCATTGGATTTAGTAAGGGACTACACTGACTTTTACCAATTATTCATTTCCCATATCTCTCAACACCTTACTACTGATGCTGACGTACTCAAGGTATATAAGGCTGCTGCAGATATGGCAAAAGAATTGATGGAATGGGTACTGTACATAGAAGTCCCAAAACACTTAACCCATTACACCCAGGGTACTCAACCAAGAGACTATAAAGCTCAGGTTACTTGGGTACAGACTTGTCTTGGTACCGTGGGTAATTCCAAGTACATTGCTTACTTTGGAGGTGGCCTTAAGTACTACAATGAGAACGGCAATCTTCAAGATTCTGATGTAGTGGGTACCATTGCAGGTTTGGGAGATGCTTCTGCTACTCAATATGGTCCTTGGAAATCCTTTGCTGGTATGAACCGAGGAGTTATTGGAGATGCAGTTGGGCCTGTATGTCCAAATTATGGTTCTCCTTCTCGATATAATGAACTGAACACACTTGCTCAGAATTATATCAATGAGATGGTAATCAAAGATACTCCCGATGCAGGTAAACAAACCATGCTATGGCATTGTTTCTCTTCTCAGGTAAAACAGGATTCAGAAAGATTCCTTTCAATCGTAAGATTGAATTTGTATTTGAAGAAGTTCCTTCGTCCAGTACTTAACAAATACTTGGAAGAACCCAACGTTTGGGGAACTTGGAAAAGAATTTGGTTGGAAGTTAAACCTACATTAGATTCTTTGGTAGATGAAGATGCCATGACAGAATATACTTGGATGGGTGACCAGGATGCAACTTCTTGGGATGATCTTTCCGTAAATAACGAAGCAGATGCCCGTCAAGGTAAATATCGTGCTATCCTTAAGTATAAAGACGTAGTTCCTATGCAAGAGGTAACTATGGAGATTGTAATTGATGCTGCTTCTAAGTCGGTATCAGTTGTAGAAACAAGTAATAACCTATAAACATATAACGATGGGAGCAAAAGTAAAAAATCCACGGAAGAAATTCTTGTGGAGTATCATGTTCCCCAAACACCCTATCAATACTTATCTATTCCAAAGTTGTACTTTGCCTGATATTGAGATTGACCAGGTGGCTCATGGGGATGTCAATAGAGATGTTAAAACTGCTGGTAGGGTTACTATAGGTAATCTTATCGTAGAGAAACTTATGACTACTGCAGGTTCAGATACCTGGCTTCATGACTGGCTCTATTCTTGCCAAGACCATATAGTTGGTGGTGGCTTAGTACCAAGCCAATATTGGGAAACGGCTATTGTAAACGAACTTGCCGAAGATGGAGTTTCGGTTCTTAATACCCACGTCTTCGAAGAGGTATGGCCATGTAAGATTACCGGCTTAGACTTGGACAGAATGGCTTCAGAGAATACCATAGAGTCCATAGAGTTCTCGGTGGGTACTGCAGACAAATACTAATTCCTTAGTCTATTTTCACTAAGATTCGGTGGAGGGGTGGGATTCCTGTGATAGGAGCTCACCCCTTTCTTGTTGTTATACGGAGTACTATGAACATTTGTAAACATTAAATATATCAAAATTATGGAATTTAGAACATTTAGATTTACCGGACCCTCTGGTTTCGAATATGAAATTAGAGAACAGAATGGAGCTGATGAAGACATTCTCAGTAACCTTTCAGACATGAAAACTTTAATGAACCTTACCAAGTTCATTGCAGCAATCGTAATTAGAACTAATGCCACTCCTAACGGTAAGCTAACCGTTGATGATGCTCTCAATCTACCAGTCAATGACCGCTATGCAATTATTTTCAATTCTCGTATATTCTCACTGGGAGAGGAAGTAGAATTTGAATATGACTGGGGTAAAGAGAACGGTGGTAAAGTTACTTATGGCCAAGACCTTCATGAGTTCCTTTTCGATTATTCAGAAGTACCCACTGATAATAGGGTATTTGATGAAAAACCAGATGCCATCCCTTATTATCCAAAGGGTATTCAATTAACCGGTCATGAATACCTTCTTTCATCGGGCAAGAAAATCAAATTTGATTGTATGACTGGTAAGGGAGAACAAGAGTTCATGAAGTTACCCTTGGATAAACAAACTAAGAATGCCCCCTTACTTTGTCGGAATCTTTACTTAGAAGTAGACGGTAATTGGGAGAAGGTAGAAAACTTTACTCCTTTTACTGCAAAGGATATGGCTGAGATGAGAAAGTATATAATCTCTATTGACCCTATCTTTAAGGGAGAGTCCCATATTACTAATCCCTTAACTGGAGAAGAAAGAACTTATCCTATAGTTTGGGCACCCAATTTTTTCTACCTGACGGAAGAGTAATGTTAGAGAGTGATTTTGTTTATATCACCAGAGCCGAAATAGCCTTAGACTATTTCGGCTTTTTACGTCTTCCGTATAGAATCAGGAAAATATTTAAGGAAATGGCCGAACAATATTATAAACAATTAAAGAAAAGAAAATAAATTATGAATACCAGTAGGAGTATAGTAGAGGTCGGTGTTGCCATGGTATTAAAAGACCGATTCTCTCAAGAGGCTGGCAAGATATCTGGGTCATTCAGAACTATGATGAATGACATGAGTACCTGGAATAGAGGTATACAGATGTCAGCTTCTAATACAATGGACTTCGGAATGCAGCTCGTAGGGGGAATGGCAAGGGCCTATAAATACTCTGCGGGTGTTCAGAATGAAGTTTGGACTGCTTCGAAAATTGCCGGTGCTACCATTGCAGAACAAAGAGAGATGTTACAATTGGCAAAAGATGTCAATGAGATAACTCCTCTTACTGCTTCGGATGTTGCATCAGGACAAAGATACCTGGCTATGGCAGGTAATAAATTCGATGCTATTAAAGAAATGATTGGGCCAGCATCTAAGCTGGCTTCAATCTTTACTATGCCAGTGGGACAGAAAGGTGGTGTAGCTGACTTGATGACTAATATCATGTCAATGTACCAAATCCCAATGGGAGAAGCCGCTAGAGTAACCGATGACTTATATACTGCAGTTACTAATGCAAATATATCTTTGACAGACTTAGCCCAGTCCATATCTTATGCAGGAGCAGATATGGCAACTGCTGGAGTAGATCTTCGGCAAACGGCTGCTGCCATCGGTGTATTGGGGGATATGGGTATACAGGGTTCTATGGCAGGTACCTCACTGGCTAATATGATTCGTTACTTACAGCTCTCTCTTGTTAACCAAAAAAAGAAAGGCTATAACGCTTTAGCAGACTTGGGCTTAAGTCCCGATGAATTCTTCGATGCTCAAGGTAACCTTATAGACCTTTACACTATCTATCAGAAGTTTGCTAAGGCGGCAGTAGATTTACCTTCACGAATCGAAACACCAACCTTCTTCAATATATTCGGAGTTCGAGGTAATCGGGGTATGCTTCCAGTACTTCGAGATATTGCTTCTGGTAGAGATAAGATGGGTAAGATACTTGCTACCTATGACCAAAACATGGGGGCAGTAAATAGACTTAATGAAGAACGTCTTAAAACCGATGCTGGTGTAATTGACCAATTCGAATCAAGTATAGAGAACTTAACCGTTACAGCAGGTGCGGCTTTGGGTAGAATCTTTACCCCAGTACTCAATGTTGGTAACTCTATAATCAAAGTAATTAATTCTATCTCAGAAACTTGGGTTGGAGGTTTTGGTCTTAGGATAGGAGCTACTGCAGTAGTAGTGGGTACTATAGTTGCAGGGTTTAATACTGTAAGAGGTATTATAAGGTCGGTTGGATATTTACAAACTATTGCCACTGCTTCTACTGAGGGTATGTCTGCAGCAGCCATTAAGACGAACACCCAATTTGCTATTATGGAAGCTCATATGATAAGTATGGTAAATCTCATGAGGACCATGGTTCAATTGCAGATGATGATGGGGGGAGTTAGTATGAACAAAGCTGGTAGATTTTATAATACCAAAACCGGTAGATATATTAAAACACCCAATCCAGGGATGTCTCCAGCCACTTCACTCATTGGAGGTGTAGTTGGAGGTACTGTAGCTAATCAAGCTGGTAAACAAGCTGCTAAGACTGTTGCTACTAGAAGTTTAGCTTCGGTAGGTGGTAGGTTATTAGGGTTAATTGGTGGACCCTGGGGATTAGCTATTACCGTAGGTTTACCTTTACTAATAGAAGTAGGTAGTAGACTTATTGATTCAGTAGATAGGAATACTAATGCCCAAGATAAAGAAGACCCATCTGCAATCAGAGCTCAGAATGAAGAAAGGTTCTTGAATGCAATGAGAGCAGCTATTAGAGATGGGTTAAAAGACGGTAAGATTAATATCAGTGTAGATGGTGAGATATTGGGGGATTACTCTTTGGGTTCTCAGCAAGATTATACTGGTGTAGCATTAGGATTATAAAATTAAAACACTATGGCTAGAGTATTAAATAAAGCAGCAGGTAAGGTCGTTGAAAAATATAATGACCTTACAAGGGATACCGCAGGAGTTCTTACGGGTCCCTTAAATAAACTATGGAGAGCTCGGATATTACTCAATCGAACTATTTCTACTCTTCCAAAGGATGATGCTCAAAAGGGTAAACTCTATGACCCAAATGGAGTAATTGGAGAAGCTCAAATATCATCTAAGAATCCAACCCTAAACAAACAGCTCCAGGCTAAATGGAGAATGGAATTACAATTTCCAAGATTAGAAGAAGGTGAAGGAGTAGACCCAGCAAAAGGGAATAAGAATACCACTAATTACAGAAACTTTGAGGCTAAAGCTGATATCATATATCAGAATGAGGTAAGGATATATAATATGACTGTTAACCCTACTCAGTATATTACCTTACAGAATAGACCTCCAGAGTTGGACTTCAGGGGAGAAACCACATGGGCAACTATCAAATCCATGGGAAGGAATACTCCTATGTATCACTTTACTGGTGCTGAGGACATCATTCAATTCAATGTATCTTGGTACTGTAATGACCCAGAGAATCCAGAGGAGGTAATTAATAAGTGTAGGTTATTAGAGGCCTGGACTAAAGCTAACGGTTATCAATCGGCTCCGCCTATTGTTAAGATAGAATGGGGGGATTCGGGTATATTTGATAATCACTATTACATCCTTACTTCAGCAACCTATACTCTGAAGAACTTTCAGAATGGTTATAGGATAAGGGTACCTGGAAAGCCAGCTACCTTTGGTAATGGTAGGTTATTACCTGCAGCAGCAACTCAAGAATTGATTTTCAAGAGAGTAAGTGCATATAATCTATCCTATGGAGATTTTATAAATTCGGATTCACTTAAAAAGACGGGAGGTATTAAATATGATTGATATTAACCAATATCTGACGGGAGCTAGCCCTTATAATAATGCCTATGCTCTAAATTACGGAGATGGAGATTACTCTTTAGAAACTCCAGTAGTTTCTGTACCTTCATCCTCAAATGATATTCAACATACCATTAAGGATGGAGAGACTTTACAGAATATAGCCTATAAATACTATGGGGATTCAGGTAAATGGTATCTTATTGCAGAAGCTAATGGTATACTAAACCCTTTTAAAGAGGTAGAAAGTGGAACACTTATAAGAATCCCCGCTTATGGCAGCTAAACAAAAATCCATATTATATAACGGAATGGGCCAACCATACTTGGCTCTATTCGATTTTAGAGGTATGCCGATAATGAATCCCATTACTGGTATACCTCTTGGAGCTTATATTAGTACCTGGAATTATAGGTATGATGAAGAAAAAGAAAATCTTGCTACAATTACATTTGATACTGGAGATCCCGATACTGTGGACATAGAGGCTTTACAAGAAGGTAATGTGATATGCTTACAGTGGGGATACATATACCCAGACGGTCAATTTGTATCGGGTCCAATTAAAACTATCAAGGTCAGGGATTTTGAGGCAAAGTTTGATTCTACTGGTACCCATGTAACTATCAAGTGTATAGACTCTATTGGTGATTTAAGATATCAGCCACCATATAATTTCTCTGAAGCTTCAGAGAATAGTTTATCTTCCTATTTAGATGGTGGTTGTGATAATGGTGTAGGTGTAATCATAGAAATCTTTCAGTAATGGAACAACGAATAATAAGTAATAAAGTATATGAGTCACTACAGGTACCTACAGAGAATACTCGTACTACTACTGGAAAGGTGCTTTATGCTAATAGGTACAGTGGAGTAGCAGAAGTGGCTATGCCAGAAGATTTGAAGGCCCTAATCAATAGTGACTTCGGATTAGTTGGCAAGAATATCTTAGTTCAATTAGAACAAAAGATGAGAGGTTATACTAATGGCCCTTGGTATATAGATTCAAGAGATAATGTTATTTATATACATAATAGGAAATTTCATGAAGAACCAGTAACTGTTTATACTTATCAGGGAGAGAATGGGGAAGTACTTAGTGTTCAATTTTCTACTCAAAAAGTAACTAAGAGAGTTAAGGCTACACTATCTCCCGCTATTAATCCAGAGAGTAAAGATTTAGAAGTATTAAGTACTGGGATTGATGATACTGAAAAATTACCCGAGATAGTAGCTAATGAGAATAATGGGGTCTATTATAATAATTGGAAAACCTCAATAGGTAAATATGGAGCAGAGAATAATCCCCAAGATATACCTACTATCAGGCAGATGAGGTTAAATCATACCCTAAAGACTGACCCTAACTTAAGAGCTTCATTTGAAGCTAGGAAACAAGTAGATGACAAATGGAATCAAGATGTAGCAGAGTATTCTGCTTCTAATCCCGCCGAAGCTTATAGACAAGGTAAGGAAAAATTCCTTAATGAACTTAGTACAGATCAGGTAAGAAGTATCATAAATAAAACCATTCAAAGAGAAGAATTTCCGGCTGATAGGCGTGCAGCTTTAAATGCTGCCCTTAAGAATGTAGTTAATGGTGAAACATTAGATGAAGATATATACAATATCCTCAAGAATGAAAGATACCTTTTCGAGGGTAAAGAACAAATGGAATACATGGTCATAGAAGACCTGGACCCAAGAGACTTTGACCCAGAGCATACTCCCAAGGGTGGAGCTACTGCTTGGGGATTAGAGGATGAAGAAAGTGTTTATCGAGGTATATCGGCTTTAAAGAAAGGCCCTTATACTATGGTGATCGATGACACCCCGGTTATCAAATATAAAAACCCATTAAATCAGAGTTTGGGTATTTATAGCGTTACAGTGAAAGTTCAACATTGGAAAAAAGCTAATGTTGAGATACCCCTGTACAAACTTTACCATAATCTATTCAGTAGATATGGGGGGATAGATAAGTGGGCTTGGGCAGCTAATGCTAATGCTAATGGTGGTTTAAAGTATACAGAGAGTAAACTGGTTTGTCAGATGCAAGTTGTTGGAAGACCCTTACTAGCCTCTTCTCAGGTATTAATATTAGAGAATGTTGGTAAACGATGGTCTGGTCCTTGGTATATAAAACAATGTACCCACTCTATGGATGCAGGCCAGGGATATGTAACTAATTTAGAGTTAGTAAAGAATTCGAGTAGGGCTGGTTCTACTACTTCTAAGACTGGACTGTCTACTCAAACGGTTGTAGCTAATGATGCTAAAGCTAATGCTGTAACCTCTAAGGGTAAAGATAAGAAAGCTTTAAGTAATATCAATGAATTAGATTTGAGTTGGACTTACAATGAGGTGGCCTATTTCATTGAATCTGGTATTATGGATAAGGAAGGAAACGTATTGGATGTTAAACGTAGGGATGAGATGGCTCGAAAGAAGGCTTACTATACTGAAGTATTAGCTAAGACTCCAATCGAGAAAGCAGAAGGTATAGCTGTAAGCTCTGGTAGTTTAACTACTTCTTCAGGTAAGGTAATACCCGGAAAGATAACCATCAAAGATATTCAAGTACCCGATGATTATTGGGTTAAATTCGATTATATGGAAGTAGCCATAAAGAGATTCAAAGAATATATCAAGAATAAGGAAGCGAGGTAATTATGGGCTATGAAACTGCAAAGATAATAACAGAAGAAGGATTAGAGGGTCTTGGAAGATACTACTCTATATACCGAGGTATAGTTGTTGATAATAATGATACCGAAAAGAAGATGAATAGGGTAAAAGTATGTATACCAGAAGTAATGGGAGGTACCTTTGCTTGGGCTTTACCGAAAGGCCAACATGGTTCAATAAGTAGTGGGTTTAAGTTCTTAGCCCCTAAGGTAGGAGATATAGTATTCATTACTTTTGAATTTGGTGACCCTACTAAACCATTATGGGAATACCATGGTTGGGGTATGAATCAAGTACCTCAACCATTAGACGGTCCAAATAAAATGGGGATAGTTACTCCTGAAGGTAACCTCATTATAATAGACGATGATAATGGGAAACTAAATCTCTACTTTAATGGGGACGTATCGGTTTATTCTGAATCTAACGTAATAGTATCAGCTAATAAAGATATCAATATATCCTCAGGTGATACCATTATATTAAATACTGGAGAAAATCATGGGTTAATCAATATTGCCCAACTAACCGAAAAACTAAATCAAACTATTCAAGAACTAGAACAACTTCGTAGTATGTTCAACTCTCATGTACACTCAGGTGTAACTACTGGGCCAGGTTCTTCTGGCCCAACTTTAACTCAAATAACTAAACCTTTCTCACAATTCGTTGTAGACGATTATGAGGATAAAACCTGCATACACTAATGGAAAAGAATTACTTTACAGACTTAGTTGGTATAGGTGTAACTTATCCTATCCAACTTACAACTAATGAAAATGGGGAAAGAGGTTGGTACCCAGTAAACGGGGATTTTAAACTTATCAGGGATAATATAAGTTCTATATTGTATTATATGATAGGTCAGAGATTTCGACAGGAAAACTTTGGTAGTAAACTATGGCAATGTATTGAGGAACCAAACTCACAAGCCCTAAGTTTTATAATTAAAGAGTTTTTAAAACAAGCCATAGGTGCATGGGAACAGAGAATAACCTTCCAAAATATCACAGTTACTAGAGTTGATGCAAAAATACACATAGAAGTAGCTTATGTAATAAATGGAACAAATTCTAGTCAGTACCTCGATATCACCTATGATAGGTCAGATAATTCATTAAATACACAATAATATGGGAATCACAAATAAATGGCTTAATCCATACCAGAGGTCTTATCAACAGATTAAGGCCAAGCTGGTTGAATCCCTTATGGGGCTTAAAGACCCTCAGGGTCAGAAACTCATAACGGATTATTCGGAGGGGAATATCTTAATTATCATCCTCTCATTGTTTGCGGCAATTGCCGAAGTACTTCACTATTATGTAGATAATATGGCAAGGGAAACCTTCCTATCTACTGCAAGAAGGTATGATTCGGTAGTTAAACATGGAGCTCTGGTAGATTATCATGCTCGAGCAGCGATTGCTGCTACAGTAGATGTAATCTTATCCAGAAGTATTACTGGTAATTCCATTGGAGCTAAATTAACCATACCTCAAGGAACTCTATTTACGGATTCCAGTGGTAACTCTTGGTTATCTGCTAGAGATGTAACTTGGTATTCAAATGTAACCACATGTAAAGTACCTATAATTCAACATGAGAAATATACTGCAAGTGCTCTTAATAATATGCTAATACCTACTGGAGACAGGGTAATAGTTCACCTTGGTACATTGCCTAATGGTAAGTACTATGAACAGGGCTCTATGTCTTTACAGATAGGTGGAGAAACTTGGGTATTGGTAGATACCTTTGCAAAATCAAAGCCAACGGATAAACACTTTATGGTTTCAGTAGATGAAGCTCTTAACCCTTACATAATGTTTGGGGATGGAACCTTCGGTAAGAAACCTGCAGCAGGTGCAAAAATAACCAATGTAGTATTCTACTTAACTAATGGTACTCAAGGTAATGTAAAGAGTAATACCATTACTTCTGTACCCTCAATAATCTCTTCTTCAATTACTGATGCTACAGTAAGTAATGCTTATGATGCTGGAGGTGGTTCAAACTATGAGAACTTTATAATGCTTAAGGAACATATACCTTTGAGTGTAAAGACTTTGGGAGTAGCAATTACCAAAGAGGATTTCGAAAGTTTGGCTATGTTGGTTGATGGGGTAAACAAAGCTAAAGCCGATTATGAATGTGGTAGAAAGCTTACAGTATATATCAGTCCTGATGGTGGAGCTGTTGCTTCTTCTGAATTAATCAATAGGGTATACAATCTATTATCTCAAAGAGCTCCTATGACCACATGGTTAAAGGTTAAATCTGCAGGTAAGGTTCAGATTATTCTAGAGATGGGAGTTACTGGTAAGAAGTCTTATAAGACTCCCGAGATACAAACTCAAATTCTTACGGCTTTATATAATGCCTATTCTCCGGAGCAAGCTCAAATAGGAGGAAGCGTAAGAGTATCAGATATCTATGCCCTGATAGATAATCTATCAACCGTAGATTACCTTCACCTTACTAAGTTCTATATTAAACCCTGGCCTACTACCATTTATGGTAATAAGGAATTAAACCTTGGCCAATTTAAATTGAACAAGGCAAAGGGTTCTATGACTTACTACATAACCTTCAATTCCTCAACTACTTTTACAGTACGTTCAGTATCGAATGGTTATGTAACTACTGGCTCAGTCGGTAGCTCTATTCAGATTATAGATAAAGCTAATGGTTTTGATTTCTCATTGGATATCCAAAACAATAGCTATCAATCAGGTTATCGATATTCTATTACAGTATCTGAACCAAACCATGATTATGAAGACCCTGGCTTTAATTTGCCAGTATTCGAGAATGCTTCACAATTAACATTAACAGTTAACGAAATAGTATAATGATAAACCTCAAAAATCTAATCGACTTTTTACCATTCGAATATAAGGACCAAGATACTTATAAGGTAAATGGTAAAGGCATCTTAGAGAGGTTTCTAGAAATTTGTGGAGAGCATTTTGAAGATTATATTACAAAGGATATTGAGAATATATTGGATATTATCGATATAGATAAAACCCCAGATATGTATCTCAATTTCCTTTGGCAATTTCTTGGAGAAATGCCCTTTGCTTATGGGAACACGATAGATGCACAGAAATGGGCAGAGTACTTTAATGGGTTCTACTCGGATAGTAAACTCCAGGAGTTATCAAAGCTTTGGATAATACCCAAAGAGGGACCTTTTACTTTAACTAGTACTCAGGTAAGAAACATCTTGAGATATTCGGTATCTCTTTTCAAAATAAGGGGTACATCAGAATTTTTCGAGATCATGATGAGGTTATATGGGTTAACCTGTGTAATAACAGACCCAGCAAAAGCCGATGGGTATGATGGTTGGATAAAAGGTCATCCCCACTTTGACCAATACTATCAGTACGATAGTAAATATACCTTTGATAACACCTTCGATTGTTCTCAATGTATTTCCGTAAGTTTTAAACTTACTGGTCATGGGTATACTTCTAATTCTGAGGCTTTTAAAAAATTTAGGGAAGCCGTAGAAAGTTTCTTTACTAGATTCATACCTTATCATGTATCCTTCACTATAGATTACGGTTTTGTAGTAAATGATGGGTATTCGATTAAGGCCGAGTTGGTAAACCCAGACCAGCCCAACTTAGTTACTTCAGAAGTATATGAAGTACCAGTATTGGTAACTGTAACCTCAGATTGGATGAATGCAGATTTGAGATATCAAATATCGAGTGATAGAATTAACTGGGGTTATACTAAACATGAAAGTGGTTCGGTATTTAATATTCCAAGGGCTGGTACTTATTACTTTCGAAGCGTTGGGGATAATTCTAAGATAACCCAAATTACCGTAAGGCAGGAAACTTATAACCGTTCATATATTATTTCTTGTGAGCTCATAACTGGTAAAATAACCCCAACTACTTTAAAGGTTAGTACAAGGGTGATAGCTAGAGTATCCTATAAAGGGACAGAGAAACTTTGTAATGTTCGATTAGTGGGTACCGATCAAGTAAAAATATCGGGCTCAACTTGGGAATTTACAAAACCCGGTACTTACTTTTTTGAGATTGTGGAATTTCCTGTAAAACAAACTTCATTTGTAGTAACCCAAGAAGAAGTTACTTATAAGGTAAGATGTACACCCTCAGAATTTAGAGTTGGAAATAATCAAACTATGAAGGATGCAGTTACTACTTTAACCATAACTTCAAATTACCCAGAGTCATTTACTGGAGAATTATATTGTAGGTTAATAGGTAATCCTAAGACTTTCAAGAATGGGGATAAATTTATTGCTAACAGTTATGGTACTTATAAATTCAAATGTACTTTAGATAAAAGAGAAACTGATGAAGGTGTGGGTATCTTTGAAGTAGTTTCAGGTAAAACTGCTATATATAGGATCAGTATTAATCCATCTACATCTACTCTATATAACGGTTCTGCAAAAACTACCGTAATAATACAATGTATTTCGGGTAATGGTGATGATTACCGAGTTAAAGTAGTAGAAACTGGGGAAACCTTCAATGCTGAAAACGGGTATGTATATACTACTAATAGAGCAGGTACTTATACTTTCCAATCTGTAGCCTACCCAACTGCAAAGACTACTTGGGTAGTTAAGAATACCCCAGTTGTATATCAGAACAAACTAAAGATAGTTCCTTCAGATCCTTCAGATTCAAAGTGGAAAGAACCTAACTGGTCATTACCCGAAAGCCAAATTGATGATACTTATGCAGTATATCAGTTATTGGATGAAGTATCAGCTTGTAAATTTAGCCTTGAAGAAATGAAAAACGGGGTCAATGTAAGTGGTACTGCAACTTGTGATGAAACTGGGGAAACCTATAATCTTGAATCCGAGATTGTATTAACTAAAGCAGGTACTTATACTTTTGTGGCAGATGATGGTTCTTCATTAAGGTGTCAAGTAATATTGGAAGATTACCCTACTATTATAGAATTAACCGTTGACCCAAGTTATGCCGAATTAAAGGGTACCATTAAACAATATACTTGTTTAATTAGGTGTAGTTCTAATAAAGCTGAATTCGATAGTAGAGTTAGACAAGTTGGCAAAGTAACTACTTTTGATGCTGGTGGAGCCGGATATGAATTTACTACGGCTACCGCTGGAGAATACATTTTTGAATCAGTTGCCGATACTTCGGTACGGGCTAAGTTTACGGTAGTAGATGCTGACTTATTAAGCGTTAATCCTCAAAAGTTGGAATGGGAATCAAATGACACTTCTGAGAAGACATTTACCATTACCACTTATAGTAATCAAATGTGGAAAATTGAAGAAGTATGATAAAGAGTGCAATAGACAATGTAACAGAGACTACTACTCAATCTCTGTTCAAGACTTCAATGATTGGTTTATTTGGAGAATGTACCCAAATTATTTATGACCTTAGGTGGATGATATTACTTGCCATAATATTGATACTTTCAGATTTATGGTTTGGTATATCTGCAAGTAGAGTACAAGATATAGTCATTCGAAAGTCAAGGGCCGGTAGGAGAACCCTAAATAAGCTGGTTGATTATATTTGTTATATCTTACTTGGGGCTGTAATTGGGAAAGCTATTGGAGAACCCTATGGAGTAGATCCCATAGGAGTATCCATTACTATAATGATATTATGCTATTGCTTCGAAATAGATAGTATCTATGGGCATATATGTGAAATACATGGTATTAAGAAACGGTACAGTATATGGAGAATACTCTTTAAATTGTTAACCTTAAAGTTCAAGGATGTAGGTGAAGCATTTAAAGATATGTCAGAACAAAAGAATCAATTTAAAAATACTAAGGACAATGAAGACGTACTTTAAGTATGAAGGTATTATTAAATCAAAGGAAGCAGCAGAGGCAATTGCTGCTCCTTCTGGTTTAGGACCATTCTGTGGATTTGGCTCAGCTACCATAAATGGTAACAAGTTAGTGGTATCTCCTCAGGGAGTTGCTGGAAGTAAGTATGCCAATGTAATCAAGGATAGGATTATGGCAAGGTATATGGCAAAGGCTTCAGAAGATGGAGAATTGCCAGATGTAAACTTTGGGTGTATTTCAAGGGATGGGTATGTATTTATATCTGATGAACAAACATTGACCATCGAGAATATTCAGGGAACCCAAGGGTCCACCGATGAAGTATTACTGTTTGCAGTACACACTACTATCTCCGAACCCGTAGATAATCCAGTAGATTTTGTAGCTTATTGGAATGAATCTTCAGAAAGTTTCTATGAGTTATATAAAAAATCTCTAGATATATACTACCCAATTTCTGAAGAGAATCGTAATCCCAATGTACTTAATAATGATATTTATTCGGATTATAGTATGACTCTTAGTAATCTTCTAGAGATGGTAGAGACTGCTTGCCCTTATTATTCTAACAATAAGAATTCTGTTGTTCTTATTGGGATATATGGTAAGGGTACAGATGCTATGACTAAAAGAAATGAGAACTTTGCTATTGTACCCTATCAGGGCAAATTCCAGGAGATCCCATATACTACTGCTACTCACAGTATGATGAAAGAATCCATAACTAAAGTAGAGAAAATGAATACTGGGTTTCCGGTAGAGGATGAAAATGGGAATCTATTGAATATTAAGCAATACATTGATGGGCAACTAGAAGCTCTCCGAAAGGAATTCTCTGATTCTTTGAATACTGCTAGTTTACCCATAGGTTCAATAATTTTATGGGAAACCGATGTAATCCCTGAAGGATGGGCTGAATATACAAAGGCTTCAGGTAGGATAGTAATAGGATATCAGGCCGGAGGTATTCAAATTGGAGACGAGATGATGCTACAGAATATTGGGGATTTCTATACTCCCACTAAAGGTAACTTTGTTATTAAATTGAAAGGCGATGATTTACCAAGACATAGGCATGCTCTCGGTGTATCTAAAGGTAAACAGGATAATGCCAATGACTGGGAGAATGTTAGACCCCAATCTTTCTTTAATAGAGAAACGGGTTTAAATGGAGACTTCGGTAGAGGGACTCCCACCAAGGGTATTCAAGATGGTGCTATTGTAGTAAGTTGGAATTTAATAGGGGAATCTTTCCTACAAGAGACTTCGGTAGATACCTTGACTATCGAAAAGTTACCACCGACTATTACTTTAAGATATATTCAAAAAATATCATAGGTCGTAATTAGTTGTTAATATAACTCATGTGTATTATTTGTATTGTCTAAGTAAACTCTTGTTTTGTTTTTGTTTTGCATAGTTTGTTTAGAGTAAACACTCGGAAAGGGACGTTGGGAAACGTCCCTTTTCTTTTGTGTTAATATCTAAGTTCTTCTTTAGCTCTATCTTCCCAATACTGTATATCCTGTCTAAGTTCAGAAATATATCTCATGGATTCATTAGTCTTAGGCATTTCGAAGAATTCTATGAGCATTATATTAGTAATCCTTGTACTATTTCCGAGTCTCTCTTTAATGAAGGGGGGAGGAGTAATTAATACTTCGAATAAAAGATAAGCATCCGGAGAAAGTTTATCTTTCATATAAGTATACATCATATCTATCATTTCGGATTTAGCTTTCTCTTCTTCACTATCATCTTCTAGTTCTTTGTCATTATCGAATAAATCATCCAGTTTAAAGAGGCTTTGATTATACTCTGCTTGTTCTCCGTATGCAGAACGAAGCAATTTATTTTTAAATGTACTCAAGGAAGCAAGGATTCTTGCTTTGAGATGTTCTTCAGTACATTCACCATAGTATTTATTAAAAACAAATAACATCTTGTCCCAGAAATAAGACTGAATTATATCTGGTGTAAGATTAAACCTTTTATAATCAATCTGTCTGGTAAGATTCCTAATCACTGGCTTACAGACTTTATAAAGTCTATTGAAAGTAGCTTCATCATATTCTTGCATAGGTTTTAATCGATGAAGCTCTGAACCGTTATTTCCTTTACTTTTTCCCATGTTTTTAAATATTCGTTATGCAAATATAAGTATTTTTTCTTATATAAAATAATAATATTAAATATTCGGGAGCTTAAGGTAGTGGATTAGTAGTTTCTAGTTAGTTGTCAACATACTCAGAACTATCTCGGTACTATCAAAATCTATTAGTTTATATAATATTGCAATATAGATATGAAGAAATTTAAAGACAACATCAAGTTCAGTTTTTCTCCTGAGTTTCAGTTCGAGATACTCAGGTTTGTTTTAAAAGATAAGGAAGGAGGATTAGTACTCAAAAGGATTAAATCCAATTACCTGGTTCTCATAGAACACTCACTTATCTTTGAGGGTATATCAAAATATTTTAAGAAGCAAGGCAGAATGCCCTCCGAGAATATCTTAAAGGAAGTATTAAAAGAGTTACTAGAATCTAAAACCTATGTGGATTTGGTAACTAAAGATGATATACCCAATATCAATAAACTAATAAGTAATCTCTATCATATACCCCTATCGGATTCTGATTACATAAAAGAAAAGATATATCAGTTCTCTACTTATGTTGAGATGAAGAACTTAAATGATTCCTTCGATTTGGATAACTTCGAACAATACGAAGAGTATTCGAGGAAGATTGAAAAGGTACTTCAGAAAAGTAAACCTAAGAAAGAAGATGAACCCTTATATATGATTCGGGATATTACTGAGAGACAGTTTAGAAGACAATCAGAACCCTCGGTAATACCCTGCCCATTTAGGCAGTTGAATGAACTAACTAATGCAGGAGGTTATCCAGAGCATTCTGTTAATGTGATACTAGATAAACCCAAGGCAAAGAAAACCTTCTTTATGGTAAACCTTGCAAGAGGTTATCTCAGAATGAAGAAGTCAGTATTATATATTGATACGGAAAATGGTCAAGAACAGATCATGGACCGTTTCATTCAATCCAGTATTAATAAAACTAAGAAGGAATTATACTCGGGTGAATATGATAAACTTGAGGCAAAGCATTTAAGGAAACTTGCAAGGTTTGGAGTTGAATTAGTGGTTGAGCGTGTACCCGCAATGATTACTAATACCACTTATATAAGGGAAAAGATAATTCAGCTTCGTAATCAAGGAATTGATATTAAAGTTCTTATGGTTGACTACGCTGGTAAGCTTGCATCAATAGCGGGTGATAGAGAAGATTTCGAAAGGATATCTAATGTATACGTAGACCTTCAGAATCTGGCAGAAGAATTACATTTAGATATTATATGGACTGCCCATCACATTACTCGTGAAGGTAAAAAGCATAGGCTTACTAGATACGATGAGAATGATATCTCTGGTTCAATTGCCATTGTTCGTAATGCCCAGGTTATCATGGGTCTTAACTCTACTGAGCAAGAAGAAAAAGATAATATTCTTCGAGCTGAGATAGTAGTACAAAGGGATGGTCTTCCTTCCGGTAGAGCATTATTCAAATGCGATGTCGAAAGGCAAAGATGTACGGAATTTACAAGGGAACAACGTAAACAATATGATGAAGTATATGGTAGTAAGTTGGATGAACAATTTAAAAAGAATACTAACCCGGATGCGGATTCTAAGAAAAGGGCTAATAATAGTGGAGATATATAAGTATGAGTAAGTTTAAAGATAATATACCAGGATTCCCAGGTTACCATGTAACTAAGAATGGTGATGTATATTCTATGAAGTGTAAGAGTGGTAAAAGGCCAGAGGCTTTTAAACTTAAACCTAGATTAAATGGTAATGGTTATTATAGGATTGGATTATACAAGGATGGTATTAAATATGAGAGAAGACTTAATAGATTAGTTGCTATGGTTTATATACCTAACCCGGACAACTTACCTTGTGTATGTCATAAGGATAATAATCCATTAAACAATAATGTAGATAATCTCTATTGGGGTTCAGTAGAGGATAATATTCGGGATAGGAAGGGTAGATACGAAATTGGAGATATTACAAGATATAAGTTAAGAACTGGTCTTCATAAAAGTATGGTTAAAATATGCGTTAAATATCTTAGAGACTTAGGTTACTCTTGGAAAGATATTAGGATAGCTTTACACTTAAGTAGAGTAGCCATAGAAAAGTATAAAAAGCCATGAAGAAACTAAAAGATTACTTATCCATATTTAGATGTAAGTTGGGTTATCATGAATGGGTAGCAGTTCATTGGACTGAGTTTAAACAGAGACCTCGTAGGGCAATTTTTTCTAAGAAAGGCGGGAGAAGGAAAGCCCAGTATTATGAGAAACGTCATGTAGAGTATTACTGTAATATATGCGGGAAGAAAAGATATGAAAATAACAAACCAGTTTAAATCTAGACTAAGAACTTACTTCGTTAAACGATTAGGGGGTTATGATTATAGGCATGGCTGGATGCGTATACCAACTTGCCCCTATTGTGGGAGAGAACATAAGTTGGGAGTTAACCTTTCTATGTATAGAACCAATTGTTTTAGATGTAATGCCCATCCTTCTCCTGCTCAACTAATAATGGATATAGAAGGATTTACTGAGTACCATGAACTAATTAATTTTTTGAACAATGGCCAATTTGATGAACTACAGTTTAAGGAAGAGAAAATCGAACTTGCCGAAAGTAAGCCCGTATATCTCCCTGAGGGATTTAGAAACATTTCGCTCGGAGACAGCCAACTTGCAAAAAGCATTCGTGGATATATCAAGAAACGCGGCTTTAACCTCGAGAAGTTTTCAAGATACGGTATCGGCTATGGAACAAGCGGCTCAACATATGGGTACCTTATCATCCCGTTTTATTATCGAGGACAACTTAGGTATTACAATGCTCGAAATGTTATCGGCAAAGGGCCCAGATATAATAACCCAGACAAAGACATCACCGGTTTGGGAAAACAATTTATCATCTTTAATCATGATGCGTTGGAGATGTATCGGTCGGTATTCATTTGCGAAGGGGCACTTAATGCTCTCACAATTGGGGATAGAGCAATTGCCACAATGGGCAAAGCTATATCTGCATTCCAAGTCAATGAGTTACTTAAATCCCAATGCGAAAGATTTATTATATTGTTGGACCCAGACGCAAAAGAATATGCCATCAACTTGGCTCTCAAGCTTGTTGCATATAAAAAAGTCAAGGTGGTGTTTTTACCAGACGGAAAAGACGTAAATGATTTAGGGAGAAGTCAGACACTTAAGTTAGTATATGCTACCAGGTACCAAAGTTATCAAGAATTGATATCAATCAGAAACTCATTGAAATAGGGAGTTCCTATTATATTATAAAATAATATATTTATATTTTATTTCGTTTTTATATTATATATTACTTTTGTAGAAAAGGCGAGTTGAGACTATGTGCAGCCTTTCCCTTCCTGATACCTCTTCCCCTCCCCCATGACTATCCCTATAGAAACAGCCAACCGGCAAAATCCTCTCAGAAATCCTGCAGGCGCCCATCCATGGAGCAGGAGGGAGGGGATGGAAGGAGGCTGCTTCCCTTCAGTGCACTGAAACAATGGAAAACAAAGAGCATAACGGCCAGGAGCAAAATGAGGGGGCATGGCGAAATGCCTGCCCTGTGGTATGTTCTTTTCCATGCAAAAAGGCTTCACAGATGTATGTGAGGCCTTTTTGTGGTGCCGATTTACCATGGCCCAAACTGCATGTCGGGATGACGCAGGGACAGGCAGCATGCCATCATTTGAAGAATTTTCAGGAGAATAGGGGAGCAATAAAAAACTGTAAGGAAATGATTCATATTTCCTCACAGTTCTTTTTTATTTCACAATCAGTACGGGGCATTTGGAGCGGCTCACCATGTAGCTGGATACGGAGCCCATGAAAATACCTTTCAGCGGTCCAAGGCCGCGGCTGCCCATGACTACCAGATCGCAGCCCTTTTCTTCTGCCATATTGAGAAGCACCGGTCCCGGAGATCCCACTTCGTACAGTTCTTCATGGGCAACGCCTTCCGGAATCATGGCGGCTGCTTCTTTCAGATCATCTTTGCACTGTTCTTCCAGATCTTCCGAAAGCTTCGTGGTGAGACAGCCTTCGGCAATGGATACCTGGTCGAAGTTGCTCATGGCAGACACCATATTGCACACAGAGGCAATATAGAGGGTGGTGCCGTCTCCTGCCTTTGCCAGGTCTATGGCATGGAGAAGTGCTTTTTTCGCATGGTCGGAACCATCATAGGGAACCAGAATTTTTTTATACTTTAACATAAAACCCCCACCTTTCTTTTCCTGTGAAACGGGGAATCTTTTCTTTTTCTTATTATATCATACGCAGGAAAGGACAGGAAAGCAGAACGGTTTCATTCCCGCTAAAGAATTTTCTAAAAGATGAAGGTATCATTTTCGGGCTTCACCTTTTTATTATGGAAAGGCACCACCAGCGGCATGTCGTTCTCAGCCTTCAGGTCTTCCATTTCCTGCCAGGTAAGATGGTTGGGCCAGAGGGCAAATTTAGCTCTTCCTGTCTGGAAGAAGCAGCGGGCTTTCCCATAGCCGTGAATGCTTCCGGTGAGGAGGACTCCCATATCAGGATGGTCCAGAATCAGCTGGCGGCTGGAGGCTCTGGAAAGCTGGGCGTCGGTGAGGAAATAGATATTTCCTTTTTCAATGGTTTCGTTATCCCAGCGCTGGAAGATGGAAAAGGGAAGTTCCGTGATTTCATCATGGACGAAATATTTTCTGTGACCCAGATGGAGCCATTCATCGTACAGTTTTGGCGACATATAAATCCCATGGTCCCTGCCGAAGGTCTCATGGAAAAGGATACCCATAGAAAGGCCCCTTCCATAATGGGGCACCGGCAGGAGAAGAGGCGCGCCGTCCTTCATGAGGGAGGAAGCGGTTTCTGCCACCTGTCTTCTAAGGTCCCTCCCCCTATCCATCCTGCTGTAGGCGGCGTCAATGACTGCCATGTCGGCGTGAAGGCCCCGCACGGCGTCGCAGCGGTAGAAGGTATCATTTTCCCGATAATCGCCGGAGAAGAAAAGGCTTCTTCCTTCTATAAAAATATGAAACCACACGGCGCCGGCGCAGTGGCCTGTACGTCCCCATTTCAACCGAAATCCCGGCTCCAGTTCCAGTTCCTCTGCAATGGAACCCGGGTCAACGGATTTTATCAGATGTCCTTTTTGTTTCTTCATAGATATTCCTTTCCAGCAGATGTTCAGGGCCTGCTCTGA
>ERZ779937.14-NODE-14-length-95860-cov-4.087250_pt1 | contig 95860 bp, 87 predicted proteins | sample MGYA00511185_ERZ779937 | MGnify/ENA primary metagenome ERZ779937 (study PRJEB29588, sample SAMEA2147216) | human gut metagenome | biome: human gut; feature: human-associated habitat; material: faeces | place: Denmark | collected 2008/2010 ... | reverse complement strand
TAAGCACTATCATATTTTTCATTGTCGATCAAATAACCGATATTCCAAATCTTATAATAGCGAGCTTTTTCATTGTTACCATCAAAGAACTCAATTGGAATATTATGAGCATAAATATAATACTGAATTTTCAAAAGAGTTTGATAGAATACAAATTGATTACCACTAGTAACAGGAATAAACTCACCTGTAGCATCAAGAATGAAATTAATATTGGTATTAAGCCAATCAACTTCATCCTTAGATAAATCAGTAACAGTTCGAGGTTCTGTAACTATATATGGTTTATCAGGAGCATCTGTTCTAACAACAGACGGAATTGAAACACCATTTATTACAATAGGTTTATACTTCTCAGTTGTAATAGCAAGTGCAGATAATTCTTCTTCAGCTTTAGAAGGAGAACTATCAACAGGAATGTCTTGTTTAATTTCCTCTTCTTCTTTAAAAGGATTTATATCTTCCATTATATGTAATTAATCGTTAGATTCATAATCACGAACTCCGTAAGCATTAGCATTAAACGGAATGTTCTTATCTGTACGTTCATAAAACTTAATGGCAAGCATTTTACCGATAAATTCATTCCTATGACTAAGAATATAATCACTTGTCATAGTATTATCGGTATTGCCATTATAAACAGCTGTAGGCTTAACTTCAAATGTTTCAGCATTTAAATCATTCTTACATTTGAACTTAGCATAATTATAAACTACCTCATGACCATCAACAATTTTAGTTATACGATCAACGAGAATATCTAAACACAAACATTCAGTCTCTTCACACTGTTTAGCTTTCATCATAGTTTGTGGACGAGAACCGAATTTATATTCTGCAATCTTAGAGCGAACAACACAACCCTCATAACCGGCTGCAATACAACGATCTCTATAAGCTTCAACATCAGAATCACCTTTGATGTTAATAGAACATAATGAAACTATTTTAGCACTTTTAGTAACATCATGTTCTTCAGGTTTAAACTGAACATAAATAGCATCTGAATTTGAAGATGTAGCATTTAACCAAGCTTTATTCAAAATATCTCTACGAAGATGATAACGATCTCTATTAGAAACATCAGGAATACTAAGATCAAAATTAACAAATTGAAGATATTTATGAAGAGGATTCTTAGGATTACGTGCAGCACCACCAATAGTAGTATTCTTTTGATCTTTAATATAAAGCTCACCATCAAAAGTAATATTTCTATAATCAGGCGTACAATAAACATAAGTCATAAAAGCATCTTCAATATGTTTTACATTATAACGAAGACCTTCTTTACTACGAATAATAACCTCATAAGTAGTACCAAATAAACCGTTATCAACAGCTTCATACTTGATAGTACAACGAACACCATTAATCTTAGGATCAGCAAAAGCACCATTAGAATAATCAAAAATGCCAGTTTTCCACTTTTGACACTTCATAGGTTTATCAACATTGTTTGCATCAGTAGCAAATTTAGGAATAACGTTATTTAGTAGATCATGAAGTTGATTAGCACTCTCATACATATCACTAGTAACACCATACATTTCTGCCGTCTTGTATCCTCGATCTATTTTACGCTTGATTTGGCTCTTATAAGAGGTTTTTGTTGAAGCTGATACAATTACCTGCCCGACGTCTGAAAGTCGCTCAAACAAGCCGTATGACACCCTCTCGAGGCTTCCGTCAGTCTCAATCCTCCAAAACACGATACGTCCCAGTGCATCACGCTTGTAAAGAGTAGTAACGTTATCATCCCCATATACGGTTGCCATCTTCATCAATATTATGAGATAAAACAATACAATGTGTAGGATTATTATATGCAATCAGCATACAATTCCAAGAATCACGAATAGTCTTATGAGGAGCATAAGCAATAGTTTTAAAGTTCTTATGACAAAAACATTGATAACTACCGGTTAATGCTTGTTTATTGTGAAGTTTACCTTGAACAACTTCAAAGAGAGTTTCAACAATCTTAAAGTCCTCATCAGACTTAATCTTAGTTTCGCCCATAAATGCACCTTCTTTAAAAGGATTAAAACCCCAAGTATGAACGAATTGATTTAGTTTAATTTGAGCATTTTGATAAGACATTTTACTCATAGCTTCACGAAGCTGTTTAACAGCATCAATAACAATATTATAATCAGTCTTATTCATAGGATATAAGAAGTACCTAGTACCATCACCTAAAGCTCTAAGAGGAACACCCTCACATAATAGTCGTTGCGCATCAGGGCACAACTCCTCCTTTTTTACCATTTACGATCTCATTTAAATACATATTAGCAAACTTTTTCTTAACGAAGTTGTAATCTGTAATACGAACTAAATCTGTAGGATCTTTAGCACTATAACCTTTAGTCATGAACAAAGCAATAAAGCCATAATTCTTTTCATATTCGATAGCGGAAGTAAGACCAGTATTATCAGTGTCAAGCACAACATAAACTTGAATCCTAGTAATCTTTCGTAAAACATCAACAATATCATCAGGAAGTTTAGCAGTTTCACTTGCAATCACATAAACTCCAACATCATTAATTCTCAACTCTCTCAGTATTCGTAACATTAATAATTTATCCTTTTGAGACTTAACAATCAACTTATAATTAGTATCAATTAAAGTCTCAAGATTTTCAAGAGGACACTTATTATTAGTAATGAAACGATTAGCCGTATGCTTATTTCTAAATGGAAAATAGAGTTTAATACAACCATCATTAACTTGATATTCATAACAAGGATCATGACGAGTATAATAATATGGATTACTAACACCATCAATCTTAAAAGATTCAACAGCTTTTACGTATTTATCTACGAGATCATTAGTAACACCAAATTGATTATAATACCTATAATCATAAAAAGTCATTTTACGATTTACAGTTGTAATAACACGAAATTCATTATTGATAATCTTATTTTGAGCTTGATATACACGATTAACATAAGGTGAATCATTAAGAACATCAGAAGCATATTCGATGATATTAGAACATATTTCAACGAAGTCTTTATTGTTAGTACAATTCTTTTTAAGAACTAGACCAACAATTTCAAATACATCACCACGATAACGATAATCAGCAAAATCACGAAATATCAGCTTATTACCATACCATTTAAAACTAACTGAAGGATTAGGATCATAACGAAGAGGATTAGAGATTTTATAATTGCGTAAACAAATACAATTATTTATCTCTGTTTCAGGAACATTAAGAAAGACAGAATAAATATGTACTTGATCAAGTGTATTCAAAATATAATCTTTATCACTTGTACTCCACATATTTACATCTTTTGTAGCGTTTGCAATCCCCAGTAGGGGACAAGATGAGGTCACGTGCGAAGCGTTAGCAACACTATGCACAAAACCAATAGACACAAAAAAAAGAGGATAGATTGCTCTACCCTCTTCAAAAGTCTAAGTTACATCTTAATATTTACCCGGAGTACCACCGTTACCAGCATAACGATTCTTTAAAGCATTAATTGCATCAGCATTAACGCCTTGACCGGAACCGTAATCCATAGCAACGCCAGCTTCAGCGGCTGCACCAGCAGGTTTCTCGTCTTTATCAGCATCTTTAGAGAGTTCAACAGTCTCACCCGGAAGAATCTCAATTGAAGGTTTTTTGCCGTTAATAACACGTTCAACATAACCTTGACCAACAAAGCCCGGAGTACAAAGATACTTACGATCACCATAATGAGCAAGAAGCTTCATCCAAACAACGATAGGTTCACCTTTTTCATCTAAGAATACAGGCTTACTCTCTTTGCCAACATTGAATGCTTTAACAAAGAACTCACAAAATGCTTTCCATTGAGCGATACGACCGTTAATATCAGCATTCATATCAATAGGCTGAGGAAAGCCGGGTTCAACGAAGTTAGGACAACCGATATAAGCATCGAGACGGTGACGACAATTCCTGTACGCTTCCGTAATTAAAGAGGTAAACGTTTTAACATCTACAGCAGTTCCGTCAGTTTTACGAGTAGTGACGATACGGAAAGAATCAGTATAAAACCGATCAACTTCATCACCGGGAACGGGTTCTTCTTTATAACGGAAAACAATAGTTGGTACAGGAATACCGGCATACTCATAGGTGGATGCAACACCATTCTCATCTACTTTAGGAGTTTCGGTTTCTTTGATCTCAACAGATACGAGATGTGCCTGACACAAATTATTGAACTCTTCACGAGGTTTAAACTTCTTGTCTTGGGTAACTACAACTTCACCAAAATTAATAACTCCGGCAGCAGCTTGACTTTTATTAACTTCACTCATTTTATAAGTAATTTAAAGAGTAAAAAAAAGAGGAACCTTAATAGTCCCTCTTTCTGTAAGATAGATTTGCTTAGCTAAGCAATGTGTTGTCACGGATATAGATTAAATATCATCCCCGTTACCATCGGTTTCTTGAGCAGCAGGTGCATCTACCGGTGCATCAGCAGCAGTTTCAGCATTTGCGATATCGGCTACAGTTTCCGGTGCATCAGCTTTCTTATCTTCTGCATCATCAGCAGCAGTTTCAGCTTCAACAGACGGATCGTAAGGACGGTCGATAATCTGTGCATTCACGCAAGCCCAGATACGTAACATAGAACCGTCAGAGTTCGGATAGTCGATACCGGTATCAACCAATTCGTAGTGAACCTCGCGATTAGCGGTGTACTTCGTGTAAGGTTTACCTTCAGAATCTTTCTTATCAATTCCGTAGGCATAGCCAAGTTCAGCCAGCTTATCAGCGGTAATAGCTTGTGCATCCGGAGTATTCTGTAAGAATTGAGAGTAACAAGCTGCGTAAGAGCAGAACAATTTACGACCAACACCTTTAGCTTTACCGACAGCAGCAAGAGTCATCATATCGTCAGTTTTCACTTTAGAAACCATAATGAAGAACTTCTTGTTCACATCGTTCTCACATTGATCAGCAGTCAAGACCATAGCTTTCATATAGTCGCCCGTTTCAATGTTAAGCATCTTAGATGCAAGACCGTTAATACACATCTTGTTGATAGAGATGTTCACCACCAACTCCGGACGAATTTCATCACTTACTTTAGCAGCTTTAGCTACAGTTTCAAAACGACCTTCATTGATACCAGCTTTCAAGAAATCAAAATTAAATTTTTCCATGACTTTAACTTTATTAATAGTTTATGTAAGATAGATGTTTGCAATATCACTACCACAAACGGTATTTATTCTTTAATAATTTGCGTTATCATCTGCTTCTACATATTGAACATCAACGTAATCATCATTAATAGATTTAACATCTTTAAGTTCAACATCACAATACATTCCGTTAAGAATATCATTAGCGCAGATACGAGCAGCGATCATAATCGCCATTTTTCTCATAAGAGAACGAGTGTGTTTATCCCAATTATCTTTGCCTTTAACATCAGCACCAGTAATTGAGTTCTTACCCGATTTAAGACCAGCGTCAATAGCTTCTTGAAGAGTATAAGAAATTGTAGTTCTTTTACCTTTACGAACCAGAGTAACAGTTGTACGATAAGTCTTAACAATACGAGTAACAGGAATCATACCTTGTTCCGCCATCATTTTACGAACATAATCATCATTATATTCATCAATATCAATGTGACGTTCAGGTTTAAATTCAATAATAGGTTTACTTAGCTGAACATTAAAATATTCATATACGGGAACAAAGTCTTCGTCAATCTCAATATCAATATGATGTTTATTAAGACAACCTTCAACAACATTAATTCCCGTATAAACTTGTCTAGTACCACCACTTTCAAAACAGAATATATTCTTTAAAGAAGCGGTAACAGAAAGACCAAGAGTTTTACCAAGTTCAACCTTTTGAATAGCGTCGAGATTAAGATTACGACCATAAGCTAGAGAAGTCATAGGAGAAAGACCTAATTCCTGTCCAGTTAATAAACAAGTAACCATGTTATCAATGTTAATAACTTCAGTGACAGTTCCATCTTTAGTTACATTTTCTTTAAATCTCGCACCAAGATCGGTATTTATAAGACTTTCAGCAAAAGTTCTATATTCACCAAGAACAGCGAGATTACGAGTAATTACATCTTTATTTGCTTGTGCAACAGCTCCACTATTAGCTTTTACAACTTCACCTTTATTAGTAGTAGCATTAGCACTGTCTTTCGTAGCATCATCTGTAATAACTTCTTCACTCATTTTGTCGTTTTCTTTGTCTTTATTTTTCATTGGTAAAAATAGATAATATTTTTAACGTGCGCAACAATAGTAAGCACTAAATCATCAAAAATTAAAATTTAACATCTTTAATGCCGTTAGTCCAGACAATATCAGTAGTAAATTTACTCTGCGCATCAATAAGCTTTTCTTTCTCTTTTGATGTGCGGTAATCGTCCGAATTGAGTGCGAAATCTTGCATATAAAGCCATATTATAATAGTAGGCTTATTCATGTATGGTTGTTCCTCTTTCTTGTCGGAAATGGTCTTAAATGGGTTGCAATATGGAGAGGTACATATAATTGTAGTAAGACCCTCAACATCAAAAACCACATTAGCAACTTCATCAGTAGCAATAACAGAAACATTACCATGTTCAAGATGTTTTAAACATTCTTTTCGAATACCAATATCACCAAATACTTTAGGTTCACCTTTCTTAGCACCAGTAGTATAAGTATAAGGTTGACCATTGAAATCATAACAAATCCTAGAAGTCATACCTTTATACCAACACATACAATAATCTAAAGTCTCAACAAAATTAGTAATAGAACGAGTCTTACTTAGAACAAGTCCTTTACCTTTAATATTCTTAATAGCAGTAGCAATAGCTTCTCTCTTATTAAGATTATTATTATATAACTCTAAACGTTTTTCAATAGCATCACTAAATGCTTTAGTACGAGTGAGTATATTATCGGGATTCCAATACATTTCAACTTGCTTATTATAGTCATTAGAAAGATCAAGATTAGCTTTCCAACCCATAACTTCAGCAACCATATTACGTACTGTTTCACTATGTATATGTTCTACTTTATCAGTAAGATTATTTACATAATTAACACCCATGTGACAAGCTTTAATGAGAGCCATATCATCTTCTATCATATCCATACGTAGATGAGTAAACTTCCTAAACTCATAATTCACCATCTTAGCTTTACCTTTAAATATAGAAAGCATAGAAGAGATTTGTTCAGTAAGCTGTTTATATAACTCTTTTTCTTCACTTGTAAATTCAATACCAACATTATATATAACATAAGGAGAAATCCAACCTTCTTCCAAAGCCATACCTTTAGTTATAGTATCAACAACCGGAATACCACAAGCAGTAAATGCTTTTAACATATTAACCGGAATCTTTTTCGTAGTAACAAATAAAAACCTATCAGCAGCTACTTTTTTCAACTTCTTGAAATAAGTATCATCTTTATGATAAGCTTCATTTGTACAATCAAGCATCACAAACGTATCAGCATATAGCATATCTTTACCTTTACAAGTTTTAGTGATACGATCAATAAAATCTTTAAGTAAATCTATAACTACACCTGTATGAACAATACGTTTACGAAGAGAATCTTTCGTCTTAATATCAGGAACTACAATGTGAACATAAGGATCAGCTTCAACTTGATTAGCTACATGCTGAATAACCTCACTAATTACAAGAGGAATATCAATACGTTCAGTATATTGAAATAGACCTTTATAACCAGCTTGTTTCCATTTAAGAATACCTTGATAAATACGCTTATATTTTTCAGAAATATCGTAATCTTTCATCTATCTTAATTAACATCTGTAAGTTTAATATTATCAAGAACAGCTCTAGCGCATTGTTCTATTTCATTACGATTATATACATCATCAACATAATCAGTTAATAATTCATATAACCTAAAGCCAGCATCACCCATGATACGACAAAGATCAAAAACAATATGTTTAAGCATCTTATCATGATCATAATCTTTAAAGTTCTTACTATTGAAAGGATATTGATTAAAGAAATCTTCAAAGGCAGCATCTAAATACACAACAATAACAGCTTTAACAGCTGAGAATTTATTGGTATAAAAATCTTTATAAATAACAGCTCTATCTCTCTTCATATTTTACCAACCAAACAAGTTATTACTATTATTGTTAATACCACGACGTTCACCTTTACCTGTTTTACCATTACCATAAAGAATCTTATAGGCTTCATTAATATAAAAACCATAATTAAGATTATAATCTTCTTTATATTCGTAATCATTAAACAAAGCTACTCTCTGATCAGCAACAAGCGACTTCTCTTCTTCAACAACTATTCCACTAATATCATCACCATACGCTATATTATCAGAATCAGGAACAATAGCTTTTGTTATAGCACCTCCACCACTTTTACAAATATAAAAACGATTATGCTTTTGACACTTAATATAAACAGGTTTACCATCTCTAACTGTCTTATAAATTGTAGTATATTTACCAGCAACTTTCTGACTAAAACAGTAATCATAAATGGCAGTACGAGAAGTATTGATATAATTTTTAATAAATTCAGTAATATCAACACCATAAAGGAAATATTCTTTAAGAGCTTTCTTAACAACAGGATAAATAAAACCTTTATTATATTCAGGGTCTTGAAGAAAATAACCTTTAAACTTAATAAATTTATCTTCAATAGCTTGACGTGTAGTGTAAGTATTATCTTTAGAATCAATCCAAACACCACAACGATTATATTCTTGTAAAGCATCATAGAAACCATATCCAACAGCAATATAATCATTAACAGCACTTCTACAATACTTCTCAAACTTTTCAGTTTCAAGATCTAATTTACTATAAACACTCCATTCATTACAGATATGTTTAAACACACCTTGACGATTAAGAGGTAATCTAACAAGTAGACCATCTGTATTTGCAGATAACACATCAAAGTTATTCAACTCAAATGCTTCTATCAAACCACATAGTAATAATTGCAGATTAATCGTTACAGTATAAGTACATTCGGGATCATATAGATAATCCATAGCATCATTAAGAGCACCATAAATTCTATTGATTACAATCTTAAGAGCATCAGCTTCTAACTTTCTTCCAGTATGTTTAGCTTCAACACGAGTTTCACGTAACCATTTAACAATGCCAATAAAGACTTCTTTAGATAAATGATGAGGTGCAACACCATATTCAACAATAAAGCTGGGATACATACTAGTGACATCAGGGTCAGCAAGAATCTCACCAGATTCAGCCCAAATGACACGAGGATCATCTTTACTATGAAGACCACCTTTTGCCATCGTATAACCCTTATCATGAGAAAGAAATTCTAAAGATTGAAAGCTCTTTCTCCATGTAGTAACAACGATTCCATTGGCAATAGATTCACGTTTAAGTTCACTTTGCTTAGGACTACCAAGACCAATATAAATACTATATCTTTGAATAGCTTCAAGTATTTTCCTATAAAAAGGAGTCTTAAATTGAATGCTATCTTTGACAACTTTACCAATAGGCACAGCACTGCGTTCAGTTCTAAGATCAACAAACTCATAAGAAGGCATACCTGACCATTCAGAATAGAACTTAGTCATTAGATTTTTACCAATAGAACTACGAGACATATTACGTAGATCAATAGCATACATCTCACTTAGCTTTGCACGAAGATCTAATTCTTTCTGTTGATTCTTAACAAGAGCATCAGTACCAAGAACATCATTAATATTATAATCTGTTACAAGTGCTATCTCATCACGTTTGATACGATAACTCCAATGAATAGGTAAATCTTGAATACGATACCATTTCAGAACTATCATAACAGCTTTAAGAGCAACAAATGTAGCATCAAGATATAGAATCTTTTGAATATCAAAATCGGTAAAAGGACGAAAATATCTACGACCTTTATAAAAATCAAGAAGTCTACGATATGTTTTACCACCCATATCTTTATCAACAGCTTTCTGAGAATGCTCGAATAGAAATTCAGTTATATGTTGTGTCCTACCATAAGTATCTTCACGAAGACCAGTCTTCCAATCAAATGTAGGAGCATAATGAATGAATATATCAAGCATAGTCATATCATAGTTAAAACTATTATAACCAATGATAATTTTATGAGATTTAAAAAACATATAAAGACCTTCAATACCACTACTAATATTATTAGAATCATCCCATGAAGCAGGTGTCATATTTTGACGTTCAAATTTATCTTCATGATAAGCTCTATAAATAATAAAAGTCTTAGCACCCATAGCTTCAAGAATGAGACGTTTATCTTCTTTATTCTTAGCTATATCAGCAGCAATGTATAAATCAATAACATCTTGAGGAACCCCGTAAGGAATAAAAGATGCCATAAAACAATTACAATATACTTCTAAATCGTATATGTAAGTAAGAACTTTATTCATAAGTTTTATGTTTCCAAATAAATCCACCAGCTGTATTCAAATCGCCATTAACACACTTAGATATAGAAGCATCATCAATACCTGTAATTTCTGAAGCTTCTACTATACTATTATATACAGCAATTAAATGATTATCTTTATATTGCTCTATTTTTTTCATACGTATGTTATTTAAATAATAAGATAAAGGATAACCATTATATTCTTTAATAAAAATATATCCTTTAGCTGAAAATTGTTTACCTCTAAGACATAAACTTATAGAACCTCTAGGAACTTTAGTAAATTCAGAAGCTTCTTTACCACTTCTAAAAATATCTATATATTCACCATTAATATTATATACTTTTACAGGTATAGCTTTAGTATCCCCTGCTCTTTTTCTAACATTATTATATGTAGAATTATACTTAGCAGTACACCATTCTAAATTTTCTACCCTATTATCATACTTAATTTCATTCTTATGATTAATATAAGGTAAATTATCAGGATTAGGAAGCCAAGCATCAGCTACTAATTGATGAATATAAAAAGTTCTATTTATACTATTAATACAAACAGTAAATCTACAATAACCCATTTCATTTTGATTAAACTCTCGAATAATCTTAAATGTGTTATTAGATAAATTAACAGATTTAATATGACCATATTGATTAGCATAATAAGCTCTACGAACCAAAAGATCATTTAAACGATTGATAGGTTTCCAAATTTCATTTTCATACATAATAAATAAATTTAAAATTAAACTTACGTAAATTTAATATATAAATTTGATTTACGTAATTAAAATTAATAAATCATTCATGAATAATATAATCATTAGAAACATCATTCATAACAATATATCATTTTAAAATAACCCATTGATTAACAAATTTACGATAAGCAATAACAGCAGTATCATACGCTCTATCAAGATAACTATAGTCATTATTCTTACGCATATATTCAAGACTCATAGTATAAATATGTATCTTACCATTAGGAAGCACATCAATACCTTCTCCACTTTTAGGAAAAGCTTTACCTCCACTAACAATAAAATATGGATCTTTACCATAAGTTATAAACATACTCGGTTCAACTCTAGCAATCTCTCTTTGAAGTCTAGGAAAACATTCAGTAATAGCTTTCGCATTAATAGTCTGAGATGTACCACATTTAACAACAGAAGTAATATACGATAAAGCAAGTAATTTCTTATCTTCAAGAATACGTCTAATGAATTTACCCGTGTTACCACTAAGTACATATTTGGTCTTTCTATCAGCAGGACTAGGAGCAGCAACTAAATGTAGGATAGTTCCGCTCCCTTCCAGTCCTTGTCCCCTACTGGGGATTAGAGAGTTCCGCACGCATAGATCACACTTATCACAATAATCATCTTCACGTAATTCATCAGACGTATCTTTAAACATATTAGAAAATCTCGTTTGCATCAGTAATTACTTTTAGCAGAAATAGCTTCAAATAAGTTACGAGGAAAAAATATATGACGAGGATTCTCAGCAACAATAGAAATTTCAACATCATAACCGTCAAAATTAAAATCATATTCTTTAGAATCAAAATCATATTTTTCACAAAATCCACCAAAAGTAATAGGTGCAGCTACAACAAGAGCATCATCAATCATGTATTCAGCTTCACCTAAACTATCATATTCTTTTTTAGTTAATGCCATATCAATAACATTTAGTAAAACTTTGCAAACCCCAGTAGGGATGAAGGAGTGGTAGGGAGCGGAGCATCTGCACCTTACAAATCAAACATATCAATAGCCATAATATCAGGTATAAATATAATATGATAAGGATTATAAACACATTCATAACCTTTATCAAGATCATCAAATTCATCAGAATTTATATTATACCTCATTTTATATTCTTGAAACGTACATCGAGTAATGGTCAAAGCAATATCATTAATCAAGATGTCTGTAGAAATTGGCAATCTATTTTCTATCTTCTTCGGTAGTATCGGCATAAACAGAAGTTCCGTCTTCGTATTTCAGAGTTGAACAAACAACAGCAGTAAGATCATATCCTTTAAAATTAGCTCTAGCTTTAAGGAACTCCATCTTACCAACGCTATCAACATTTAAACCACTAGCAAACAGATGTTCTTCAAGAACTTGAACAGCACTCATAGAACATTGTTCAGCAACCCAAGTAATAGGAACCATCCAACGATTATGAATAATACGTTGATTACTACCCATACCGCAAGGAGCTGCCCAGCATTCTTTCAAGACATAAATCTTATCTATATCTTGAATTTGATCTTCGGTTGTAAGCATAATATCAATTTATAATTTTAGATAAGCGTGTTTAGTAGCTCTACTCATAGCTACATAAAGAAGTCTAAGAGCTTCAGCAGAGTTACGTCTAATACGCTTACCCCACTTAGTCTGGAAATAAATAATATCATCAAGATCAATACAAACATTCTCGAAAGTACTACCTTGAGATTTATGAGCTGTAATACCGTAACCATAATCAATATCTTTAGCAACAAGACGATTCTTATTAGCAGCATTAAGTCTATAATCTGTCATAGTAAGATGAATATCTTTAAATCTAAAGTATCTAAACCATCTACTACGATCAGTACCAGTAAGAGCTTTATAATGAATTGCATTTAGCATAGCACCGAAGTTATCCATGTTACTAGAATCCCAAAAATCAATGATCTTAAACATAGGAGTAACCTTGCCATCAAATGCAGATCTCAATGTAATACAATAACAAGCAAGACCATTGTCTGCTACATAATATCGAACATCATGAACAACATAATCTTCACTGTTAATAATAATAGGAGATTTATATTCATCAAATACAGTACGATATGCAGTAAACATATCATCTTTTGTTATCATACCTTGAGGATTATTCAGAACACCATCACGAATAAAGGTATTCCAAAAGTCAATACAATCATTAGTAAAAGCAATAAGTCGAACATAATTAATATCCTTACTAAAGTTATCAGAACTAAACATTTCAATAACCTTATTACGGAAATCAAGTTTATTCATAATAGTAAAACCTTCACCTTGAGCATTAACAGCTTCGCGAGTTTGAAGAATATACTGATAGAAATTAGCAGTACCATTAATCAAATCAGAGCGAATAATACCAAACAATTCAAGCAAAGGATTACCAGCTTCTTGTCTAACAATTTGAGTTAAACGAAATTGAACATCAGTGTGAGTAAAAGAAGGACTAATACGATTATAAGTATCTTCTTCACCTTTTCCTTTAGCAACAACATAAGGAATCTGTAATTCATCCGAAACACATCTATTGTCACCAATAGAACTAGACTATATCTTATATACTTCAACAAATCCTTGATCTTTAAGTTTATCTATATCAACATCACAAATATAAAACCAATACATATTATATTTATTATATTTACCTTTAATAGCTCTTTCAATAACACCCTCGTTTATACCAATTTTTCTAAAAGCTCCTAAAGATTTAGATATATAATACGTTTTAGTATTCATATTAACACCAATAACACTTTTAGCTTTAAGTTTATTAATAGTTAATTGTAAACCATTTTTATTATAATCATCCTCATAACGATAAATATAATCTTTATATGCATGACGTTGATGATTACAACATAAACCTATAGCACCAGAATCTCCATTCTTATCACCAGCTTCTCTAAGATTTGAATAACGTTCTATAAAATTACCGTTAGTATCAAATTTAAGAACAGGTTTTGAATTTGGATTAAGTTCACCTTTATTACCAAAATTAGGATTAGATTCTCCAACAAAATGTTTACCATAAAAATAATTATTAGAACCTTTACTGTTTCTACTAAGATTATTTCTACCAAATTCAGTTGTAATACTTTCACCACCTTCAGTAATATTAATTAAACTACCTCCATCAGAAATTCTTTTATATTTAGCAATATATTCAATTTCTTTAATCAAAGCATCATCTTCATTATCAATATTATATTCTAGTAAAATAACATCTATATCTTTAGAATTAAATATATTCATCCAATCAGATGTTCTACTAGCTAAAGAAGTACATCTATATAAATTTCCTTTTCCTATATAAAATGGAATATTAGAATCTTTATAAATATGAGCATAAATATAATATTTATTGATATCCACATCAGGATATTTATCCTTAATATTAAATTCAATAATTTTTGATTTAGAAGATTGATCTTTAATATTATTAAAAAGATCATTTGTAAGAACGTTTGAAAAATCCATAACATATAAAGTTTTAAATTAATAATCACGAATATAACTATAAAATAAGGAATTTGCAAACATTCAATAAGGAATTTGAAATATATCCTCCCATTTCCAATCAATATTGATTGTACTTGCTTTCGCAATAGTCGTTGAACACACCTATTTTAGAGTTATCACAACTATAAGAGTAGGCTTCGCTGCTGATTGACTTATAATAATATCTTTTTAAGCATTCACGATTGTATTTTCATACTGCGTTGTAGCGATATTACCTTCAAGTTATTCCAGCAATTAGAGAGGTAAGGGCAATAACTTTACATTTCACCCAAAAACAACAATTTACATCGACACTGAATAGCTGTCTTTATAAGTAGATTAAACAGACCGGGATTAATCATAGAACATTCATCAATAATGACAAGTCTATAACCTCTCATTTTCTGTTCACCTATAACCTTAAAAGAAGGATTCTCAATGTTATAATCTTCAATATCTACATCAGGTCTAAGACCACAAAGAGATTGAATGGTCATACCTTTCTTACCAGAACTATTTTCAAGAACTCGAAGAGCTTTATGAGTTGGAGCTGTAACACAAACCTTTTCAATTATCAAATAACGTACAAGATGACGCATGATAAAAGTTTTACCAGTACCAGCATAACCACTAAGAGTAAAACTTATAGATTGTGATTGCCACCATTGCCAAATAGCATTAATAGCATCTTCTTGTTGTTCTTTAAAATAAGAAACGTTAATACGTTTGGCAGATCTAAGTAGCGCATCTTTATTAAAATCAGAACTCATCTACAACAACAAATTTATCAGATTTAAGAGCTTTATTAGGCTCACCATCAGGATTATTCCAACTAAGAGTATGCAAACTCATACGAGATGTATCTTTACTCTTAGAAAAATTTGTATCCATAATATAAGTACCTCTTTCAGTAATATAAAGATTACCACTAAGCTCTTGACCAACAAGTTTAATTTTAATCATATTAAAAAGGCTTTAAAATGTATTTACAAGCAACATCAATAGTATTGTAATAACGAACAAGCGGGTGGACAGGTTCAGTAGTTGTATACACATCAGCAACCATTTGTCTTCCGTTAATACTTTTGATAACAGCTCCTCCGTTAGGGAATATAGAAATTGTGACATCATAAACAATATCGAGAAACTCCAAAACCATTCCCAACTGCATACGCCAAGATAACGTAGTAGCAAACTCAATAAAATTACCACTACCATTAGTGACTTGGAGAAGATAACGTTGAAAAGCAATACTAATATCTTCATAAGGTTTAAGTAGGTTCAATAAAGACGTTTCCATCAGCTGTAAATTCTATATCGTTATTATTACAATACTCAGCAACATCTTCTTCACTAATCTCATAAAACCATTTATAACCTTGTTTTTCAAACTTACCACAAAGAGCTTTATACCAAGTAAGAAATATATCTTTAAGCTTAGTAAAATCCTCAGCATACATCCAGCTACTATCTTCAAATTCAACAGTAACTGTATTACAATGATTATACATTCTATCAAGTTTATAGAAATTAATAGAATAAATACAATCTTCACAAGACTTAATAAAATCTTTATCTAGCTTAGCAATACTCTCTTTAATATAAAGAATCTCAATAGCTTTATTCCACGTAATACTACCGGTAAAACAAAGACCATCTCCTTGACAATTACCAAGACTATAATAAACCTCGGCTTTTTCAATGCCCAAAACATCAAGAGTATGCTTAACAGAATCAGTAAAACCTTGAGCATTACGTGTAATACTAAGAATATTACTTTTAGCAGCTTCTTTAGCACTATCACTAAGTTCAGCATACCTATAAACAGGCACTTCAATTTTAACTATCCTCATTTTGGCTCATTTTAGACCCATAGAGACACTTTGTATTAAAGTGAACTAATTGGTTTATTTCAATACAAAAATGCCTCTACGAGCTTGTATTAAAGCGTAGGCAGCTTCTTAATGGTTAATTCACTTCGGCGTTCCTCGGTAATATCCCGATGCTTAAAGATGTAGTGATTAACAGATTCTTGTTTAATGTTATCAAGAAGAAAATAAGTAAACTCTTTACCATTAAGAACAGTAGTAGTAAGTTTACCAAAGATCGGAAGACCTTCTCTAAAAGGAACAAAATTCTTGAGATCAGCCTTAGCTTGATTCATTTCACGAATTGTACCCGGAATCCAATACTCATTATCGAAACCACTGAATTGATGTTTCGGAATATTTGTAATAGGAACAGAGATAGGAACAACGAGTTTAGCTTCATTGTTTGCTTCATCTTCTTCACGAACAGCAAGCCACTGATAATGATCTTGACCTTCAAGTTTACTATAAGTAGCTTTCCATTTGCTCTTATGCAAATGATAAAAAGCATTACCATTAAGATTAGCTTCAGATTTTGTTTTACCTTTAGCTTCAACAGTCTTTGCTTCACCGCTTGCAATGAGATTCTTTAACGCATCGAAATTCATAACATTAAATAAATCATATTTGTCTTTTTCACCAAGAGTTACATCGTTACGATTAACAAGAAGTTCTTCTTTCTCATCATCAATACGAGTAACTAAGAACTTAGAACCGGATTTCTTTTCTTTAACTTTAACAAGTCTTTTAGTAGAATCATATAAACTGTAACGGTCAACAACTTCAAGACTTGTAATAGTGACAGTATCACCACTTTTAAGCATAGAATAAACCGGAGATACTTCACCGTATAGAGGATTACGACCTTCTTTAGTACGAATAAATTCACCAATATAAGATTCTTCTGCACCTTTAGCAAATGTAAGCATAGGAACAAAAATCTTCTTATAATTCTGATGATTAATGGAAATAGGATTCCCATCAACAATTGCAATCAACTTGATCACAGATTCGCCATAAGTACGAATAGCATCTTCACGAGTCATAGTTTGCTTAGCAAGCTTAATGACTTTACCGTCTTCGAAATAAAACGAAATAATCGCTTCATCGCCATTCATACGACTAACATAACCAAGATGATCATTGACCAACAAATACATCCCTTGCTTTAAATCAGCAGAGATAAGAGAATAAGTAAGATTTGCTTTCATATTTAAATTTCAATTTTCGTAATCGTAAAAATACCTTTAACACTTTTAGTAATAGCCTTTTTACAATAATCCAACAATTCATTATCTAATGGTTTAGTAAAGTCATATAGTTTAAACTGTTTAGGAAGTGTAACAAGTCTATTATAATTTTCATAACCATCTGTATAATAACAAACAACAGAAATTCGATTCTTAACCGACCATAACTGATTATTATACAGAGTGACAGTTTTGCTACCAATATTAACTTGAGAAGTATCAGCACTCTTATCAATAGATACAATAGTACCATAGATTCCCCTAGAGGTAACAACTCTATCACCAACAACAAAGTCTATTTCAGTCATAATATATACTTTAGTATTAGCATCACTCCATGTAGCATTTCCAGACCCCAGTAGGGAGATAGGACTGGAACGGAGCGGAGCTTAGAGCATACCTTTAAAATCAATAGTAACTACTTTATCGTCTTTAACAGAATGAAGAATACAATAATCAAGTTCATTAATCGTACAACCAAAAGCATCTGCAACAGCTTTAGGTAGTGTTTCAATTGCGGCTTCCCATTCACCTTCAACAATTGAAAAGATACCACCTTTATCGCCACGAGATAATGCAAATACACCTTGTCCTTTAAATCTCTCAATATGACCTTTATTAAGCATAACTGTATAACCACAATTTAAGCAGCTATTAACTGTACTTTTAATATTGGTACTAAATTTATGTTCACCACAGCAAGGACAATTATTAGTCATACAATTCTCACGTTCTCTAGTAACAATAAGATTATTCTGAATAACTTCAAAAGCTTTTTCTATATCCATTCTGTATAACAATCACAAGGTTTACGACGAGTATATTTATTAGGAGTATTCCATTCTACAGAATCATATTGAATATAATCAGTATCAGAATACATCTTTTCAATAGCAGCTCTCGTCGAAATATCAGTTCCATAAATACGAACATATTTATTTCTAAGTTTCGTAGAACATGGAAATGTAAAATAGAAATTACCTTTATCACTTTCATGAATTTCAGAAACTTCTTTATGTGCATCTTCAAATCCACATATATTTGCAATATCAAGTCCGAGTTTTTGCCAATGCTCTTTCTTATCATCAAATATTTCTTGAAATGTACGAGAATTATTATTTGAATTAAGAACTTCATCAACATCTTTAACTTTAAGTCGTAAATCAGCAATCTTAGCTTTATCTTTGAATACTTTAGCATCTTTAATTGCTTTCTTAACTTTAGTAATAAAATGCTGTGATTTAACATTAGTAAAACCTTTATTAAATATTGCAGGATTGAAATAAATACAAACTAGACAATGAGAGTCATTACCCCTACGCTGCCTAGATTCGCAATTACTGCATTCACCACTCATTATCTCACACCATTACATTGAGCAGTTCGGAATGTAATAGCACCGTCAATTGCAATTATTTTAATTGTAATCGAAGGCATATCACAAAACAAACTATCAACAACAGTATTCAATATCTTACGAAAGCCATCCCACGGACGAACAGAACGATGAATAGTTTCCCAGCAATAACTGTAAAACATTTCACGCTCCAAACAATCAGCAAGATGTCTATGATCTTTACCGCCTTTATCTAAGTGATAATTAATAGCCTTATCAATATCACTTTGTTGAATAACAAATGTCTTTAGATTTTTCTTTTTCGCCATATAATAAGAAAGATTAATAAATAGATTAATAACTACGTTTGAAACTCAAACATCATAAAGCCTACAAAGATAAGCATTAATTTTGACTTAACCTAATAATCAAACACTTATCTCGGTGATAATGCAGTTACAGATACGTCTTGTAATAGACCTACAACCGAACAAAATGATTCAAGTGCAAATGCAATTAATACGATTCCACCTAAAACAAATAGTGATAATACTAATGCTATCATCATTTGAACATACCAAACCATTTCCATTCGGTGATAATACATATAGTCTATTGAATCCACTAAAAACATAACTAATACAATTAGTAATGCTATTGTAAACCATAAAATAATAAAATGTATAATCATTAATTCTCTTGTCTTTTTCTAATTACATTGTTAATAACTCTGAGGATCTTCTTTTCAGCGTTCTTTCTATTCAACGCCCACATGTAAACGCATTTGTCCTCGTAAATGACGCTACGTGTCTTCTTAGTACAATCACCTTTAGACGTCCATATTAATTGCTCTTTAACTGTTACTTTTGCGGGTTTAATTCTCCCGTTTCTGTGTTAAATTGTCATAATGTTGAACCCGGTCTATATTTTATTGAACCTATGTGCTTGTACTCTTGTTGCACTTGCTTTACAAACTCGGTCTTGTCCTTATCTGGAAGCAAGCTAGGTTTAAATATCTCACTGTTCATGCACTTGATAAATGTATTCTATTTTAAATACTACTGCTTTTCCATCTTTACGTCCACCCGGCAAACATCGACACCCTTGACAGTCATGTAATAACTTCAAATCACATTGTATTGCTGCACATTGAAATGCTCGTAAAGATGATTCTTCTGCATATACCAATGCTTCAAACTTTTTTGTTGTACCTTTTCTTACAAGTGGTACTATGTGTGGTTGATTATCAACTGGCACATACGTGTAGTTTGTTGCATCTACTTTGAATTGAGATAAAAACTCTTTAGAATATTCCATATACTCATACTGTTACGAGTAATGCTGTACCTTGTGGTAAATACAACATCGGTGTTACGTGTAATGGCGTAAATTTCATCTTAGCTGATGATAATATCTTTTTAGCTGTATTAAATGCTGCGGCATCTTTAAATACAACTACTGCGCTATTAGCATCATTACTACGAATACTAATAACATCCTTAATGGTTGCTTTGTTCACTTGTGCTACTTGTATTTCCATAATTACAATTTATTTAATTAATAACTGTTTGTATCCTTTTATTCTCATTCTTCTAAACGCACGTTCGGATACAGTTAAACCTACGTTAGATAAGTTTAATCTTGCTAACTTTAATGCTTCTTTATCTTTGAATTTTATTTCTACCTCATTGAGATCTTTTTCTTTCATAAATACAACAGCGATTACTGATGTTGTACATGATTTTGATTTTATTTGTATATACATCTTTTAAGGCATTATTGCGATTATTTGTGTTTGTTTAAATTCTAATGTTAATGAAGTCACAAATTCATAGTTTACATCTGCTCCTTCTAATTCATACTCTGCATCATTCTTTGCGTCTAATGATGCGAACGTAACTCGTGTTTTATCAAAGTATGTTTCTATTTTGTCTACTTTAGTTAAACATACACATTCCTTTGATTCAATATCTGATTTTGCACTTGATGCTACTATTACAAACATAAAATTTTGCGTTTACTTTTATTTATAACCGATTTTACCATACCGGAAGTCAAACTTGAAAATGCCATTTAAAACGTTTGAATTTGCTTTCTGTGACCTTAATTATATGGAGACAACCGAGAGGTCATCTCCATTAAACAAAGGCTCATTCTCAATATATGGCGGTCAAATCTTTACTATCAGTATTACTAAGAGTATTGCTATTATTGCTAATAACCATATTCTTGTTGCTGCTGAATATCTCTTTTCAGCTTCTAAGTACACTTGAAGTTCCTCATCATCCACATAGTCAAATAAGTATTTGAAATGTGCTGCTAAGTAAAATACAAATGGTACTAAGAAAAACACTAAACAATACAATATTTCTTCTATCGTATCATGTGTCTTGATATATCTTTTAATTTCTTTGGTTGTGAGAAGTTTCTTTCTCATAATGGTAATGCAATTTAATATTATTCTATATGTATTGCTTTTTCACAATAACTTTCTATTGGTTCAACATTATACGGATCATATCCCATATTTCTTGCATACGATTCGTATATTCTTCATAATCTTCTATACAATTATCCTCTTCATCAAAATAATGAAATTGAACATGAGATTCCTCATTAATTTTTATAGGCTTCTTCTCATATTTCTTTTTACGTTCTTCTGATTTGAGATTGTATATATACAAACGGAATAATAGAAATAATATTAATACTACAGCTAAAAATTCTATAAATGCCATAATTATTAAATGTTAATATTAATACTACTTACGATGTTTCTCTCGATACTCCAATATTAATGGAGGTACAATTGCTAAAAATATAAATACTAATGCTCCTACTATTTCTTCTGTTGTAAAATAATCTTCCATTTCTAAAGTTATTACTATAGGGATGCTGAATGCTGCTCCTTCCAGTCCTTATTCCCTATTGGGGATTGGAAAGCTCTACTAATTGTTAAAAGTCTTTACGAATATCTTCTTTGATTCTCTTGATATTACAAGTTTATGAATAATTGGATATTCTTTTACACTTACCTTTGCAAATCTACAAAATTCTTTGATTTTATTTCTTACTTTATCTGATGTTGCTTTTATTTCTATTGTTTCATCTGATACTATACATTCGGTATCTTTGTGACACAATATTTCCATTGTCATATTATACCTCGTACATACTATAGTTAATCTTATAACCATTATTGATAATATTAAGATTAATACTCATCGTCATTCAGTCTCTCTAAAAGCTCCTTTGTTGTTATATTAGATTCTTTTATAGATACTTCTTGTAATTCACTCGGATCTACTATTAATTCTTTTTCATCTACGAATTCTGTTACAGGTATGTTGTTTCTTCTAAGAAACTCTTGTACCCCTTGTCTTGTTCGTGACGATATTAATTTAAGAACTAATTGGTAATCTACCCATGATATTGATGCTGTTACTGGAACTAACCATTCTGCTTCAATATCAGTTACAACTATTCTTAGAGTTCTCGATGTCATGTTTCCATTGTTCTAATTGGTTTTTATACTCTAAGTGATTTATCTCATACTCTTTGTTTTCACTGTCCATTGCAACTGCAATTAAATTCTTATTTAATGTTACAATTGATTGGTCAATTTCTGCTGAATACGAGATAAAGTGCTTTGCTTCTCTATGTACTAAGAATAATATTGAATCACTTAAACTATTTGCAATAGCTTTTGCTGCTTTCTGTTTAGTGAATATTAATTCGTTTCCATATACTACGAATACATCATAAGTTACTGCTATGACTTCATCTATTATTCGGTCTTTAATATATACTACCATACGCTTAATGTTTTAAATGAAACTAATATTACAAATTCAATGAGATATAGTATTAGTTATAAAGCTTAAATAATTAATCTAAAAATATCTAAGTTTACTTCAAATCATATTGATACCAATTCGAAGCATTTTGATATTCGGAATGTTAATGCAAATTGTTTTGAATATGCTTAGGATTTATTGCGGATATTTCTGCGAATATTTCTAAAGCATTTAATAGCTCACTGAATACTGCATACTCTATACTCCATACTCTTAATTGTATTCAAATTGCTCTATTCTGCATTAATTATACTGAATATAACATTGATACAATTGCAAATATTAAGAGTTTTGCGAATACTCATTCTGATTCTAATTCAAATAATTCTGATATTCAAGGTTGAGATTTTGAAACTATTTGAATTAATTCTGAATCTAGTGCTAATGCTTTGCATATAAATTCTAGGCTTTTAATTGCATCTTTTCTGATTCTAATTCAAAATTCTTTGCATATTGCATTGCTTTGAATTTAGCATTTTGCATTTAATTTGCAAATAGTGCTAATACTTCACAGATTTTAATTGCATACATTCTAATGCTAATTCAAAACTTTTTATTGCTTTTGGTTCACGGTTTGCGACACTCTGATTTTAATTTGCAATTACTAATATAGCTTCACAGATTCTATTTATGCAAATTTAGATTCTAATTCAAAACTTTTTGCAGCTTTAGATTGTAGGCGTGAAATACTTTGAATTTAATTTGCAATTACTACTGATATTCTGCATATAAATTCAAAGCTTTTAATTGCATCTTTTTTACGGCAAATTTAAAACTTTCTACGTCTTTATGTTCTCGGCGTGAAACACTTTGAATTTAATTTGCAATATTTGAACGTCGGAGAGGCGCGTGAGAAGACGTTTTTGAAGACGGTATTTCTATTGAAGTTGAAGATGCTGCTACAAATCCCATTTCTATTCCCTATCCTCACTCTCAACCTCAAATCCAAATTGCCTACATCTCTCTCGTATCCACTCACTAATATTTGGTTCACCTTCCGCCCATTTCGCAGCTTTCTCTTGCAATTCAGCAAATAAATTCTGTCCTAATGCTTCAACTTCTTTAACATATTCCGGGTACATATACTTCTCTAATTTGTCTAATGTATCATATACCTTCTGATATTTCTTAGACAATTTCGATTGATCTTCCAAATACCTGTAAATATATAGAAGCTTCGCAAAGTCTTCAAGTTTGAACAACGTCGATACTTCATAAGTCACTTCCAGCGTCTCAACTGTTGGCATTGTTTCACGTGAAACATCAAGATGTTCTTCTGTTAATGCTAAGGCTTCAAGCTGTTTACAGCGTTTAAATTCAAGTATTTCTTTAGTAATATTATCAATGCTTCGAGCATATTCAGATTTACTTAAATCATCTTGCATATCAGCAAGCTTAGCATCAATTATCTTAACATTACGCTTAAATTCTCTAATAGTATTATGAGCTAACTCGATGTCATTACTGCGTTTAATAATAGCATCATAGAGATTATCTTTAACAACTGGAGAACGATATGTACCTTTTGTACTTAGAGTAAGTGCAAATATATCCGGAAGTGTGACAATCTCCTTATAGTCTTCTCTATCTTTAAGAACGTAATCAAGACGATTAGCTTCGAGATATTGTGTTAAAAATTTACAACTATCTGCATTTGAATTAGAGAATCTTATATTCACTTCATCAGTATTGATGTAAAGTAAATCATAAGAAATATCAACAGTTTGACCTTTATAAATAACGTGTAATTTCATGATCATTAGTCGGATTAATTAAGTAACAAAAAGAAGAGGCAGCACTGAGAGTATACTCAGCACCACCTCACGGAATTTACGCAGCTTCTTCTGCTTGTTCAGTAGCAACAGCTTCAACCGCTTTAGGCTTAGCAATAGCTTCACGTTGCTTACGAGCTATCTCGATGTTCTTGATAAAGCCAGAAACAATATCTGCACCAACACCAAGTTTACCGAATACACCGATAAGACCTAAGCTACCAACATTGTCAGCACCTGCAAAGCTGTTGAATGTCTTTTCATGATACGTCCATTCCTCGGTATCAGGATCAATATAACCGGTCTCACCTGCAATGTTCTCATCAATGCTGAAGTTTACAACATTACCTGCGAATACAATCGCATTAAGACCGTATTTGTCATACTGATCATTAGTGATGTAAACATCAACAAGTGGAGCACCATTCAGAGGATCAACACGAACAATCCGACAATCATGCCGAAATTTACCTTCTTTAAAGTCATCTTTGTTGATCTCTTTAATAGAGATAATTTCACCGATAACTGAACGTCTCACTGGATTCTTTAATTCGTCTGCCATAACTTTAAGTATTAGAATTTCTAGGACGATCACCACGACCGCCAATTACAATAAGGGGTTTAGTCGTGTTGATTAGACGGAGTTTGTAGGGTCTTAAAAAAATAAGAGTAGCACTAATAGCACTACTCTTAACGCATTAAGATTCTAATTCATCTAATAATGCCTCAGTAAAAGGATTAATCTCGATAGAATCTTCACCATTAACTTCATAGTAATCACTCATAGCTTAATCAAATTTATCAGGTTTAATAATAGATGCAATAGTAATTGCAATTACAACACACAATAGAAATCCAATGAATACTTCACCATTAATATTAGATGCAAACCAATCAGCTAAACTCTCAGCAGCTGATAATAAGAAGCGCACCACCAATATGATGATGCACTTCACTAACGTCTTTAATACTCTCATTTGTTTAACTCTTTTAATTCATTATACATATCCTTAATACCATGCTTAGCACAAGCAATCAACAAGTTAATATCATTAGTCTTAACAACATCAACCACTTGCTTGTGTGTAGTCGTGTGAAACTTCACTTCTTCATTGATATCTTCATCATCAATATACTGAGTAACATCAGCTATGCAATCTTTATAGACTACATCAATAATCTTACCAACAAGACCATCAATCTTATCAAAGATCTTCTTACCAATAAACAAGCGTTCAATAGTATTACCTTCTAGATCATTGCAATCAATCAGATAACGATCTTGATAATCCTCAGTGTCTTTAAGAACAGCAATTGCATTCAATACGATTGCACTCATTTTCTTAACTTCAGGAGCATTAATCATTGTATTCATAAGATAGATACGATTCACCTTAGCATCGTGAGGTTCAAAATTAATATTTATTTTAATTAAATCCATGCTATCAAGTGGAGATAGTCGTGAGGTAATAGAAATTGTAACTGTAACATCTCTATGGAAAATTGCAGTTCCAATTCGGAAAATCATTCCTCATGAATCATCGACGGGGGGTATTTCCCCAAGCATTACAAGGGGGTGCTGTCGTATAAGGAGGCCCCCGCACACAGACTTTCACGCCCAACCTAAAGTTAAGCAACACCATCTTCAAAAATACTAAAACAATCATCATTAGAAACTTCAAAACTATTAAAACTAAAACCAATAGAAATACTATAAGAATTAAAGCTATAAATTACGTTACTAAAACCTAAGAAATAGTATTATTAAACCCCTATAGCAATGATATTAAAATCATAACTAATGACACCGTCTTCAAAGCTATTAAAACCACCATCATCAAAAGTCTTAGAATTATCGTCACTAAAACCAATAGAAATTTCATAAGAATCAAAATTAGAAATCGCATTACTAAAAGCCTTAAAATAACCAATAATAAAATCCAGAGAATATCCGCAATAAATTGTAATAGAATAGGTCCCCGTAAATAGACTCTCACAATCAGTATAAAGTCGAACAACAGTGTCATTAAAGCCAATAGAAAATTGAATAGTAATAGTGTTAGAAAATGCTTTAGAATTAATAATAGAAGATTGGTAAAGACGAGCCTATGTAATAGAAATTGCAAAATGAATTAAATTAGCTGCCCTGCTTATATCCAAAGTTCCTTAAGCAATTGCAATATCAAAAGAATTAGAATAAGCACTTGAATCGCTCTGTGTACAAATCCGAGTATTAGAGTTTGCAATGTGAATTGAATAAGAAGCCTTGCTGATATTCAAAGTAATTTGAGTAATACTAAAAGCATACTTAATACAATCTGCATTAACTTTAAGATTAATTAAAGTAACATTAAAACAATCAGCATAAGCATCATCAAAATTCAGTGTATAATTTGCCAAAAATGTAAGCCGAAATGTGGTAACGTTGATTCTATTACAGATAATATTACAAGTAATATCAGAGTTACTCTAAGTAGTAATAGTATTAATACTACCGGTATTTATAATAACTTTGATGAGCTTTGTAATCCCCAGTAGGGAAATAGGTGTGGAAGGGAGCAACATTTTGCTATTACTCATGGTTATTCTAATATTACTAAAGATACTTCTACCACTGCAAAACTTATGAATCTTACTCATGCTTATTCAAAATACATTGAAGATGCTTATATTAACTCTGATAATACAGGTGATGATGCAGACGTTCCGCGCGTCACCAGTCCTTCTTCCCTACTGGGGTCTGCTGATCGTTACAAAGCTCCGAGAGTTGGTAGTTGCAAAGCTATTCAAGATACTATTGTTACTCTAAGTATTACAGATGCTTTTCGTAGCTTTGTTACATTTTGCATTGAGCGGGGTGGAACTCCTATATATACTCTAAGTTTACTTAATGTTACTCTAAGTATTACTAAAGATACTTAAAGGAACTTAGAAGGGCATATACTTACTAAAGGTAATACTATTATATTTAAAGCTACTTTAAGTAGCTTCGGGGTGCTTTGTAAGGAGAGAAGAGGGAGGAAAAGAGAGGGAGAGAAAAGGGGAGAAAAGAGGGGGACTATAGGGGGTAATAAGAGGGGATATGAGTAGGTGAGTATTGGTGGGTAATAAGAGGTTTATTTGAATATAATTAAAATACATATTACGGACGGACGAATTTGAAGTAGTAATACTGTCATTGATATTACCTTTAGTAATCTTTATATATATCCTTATATATATCGCAAAGCTCTGCATAGCGCACACGTACGTGCGTGTATATAGACAAAGGTATGAATGTGGTAGTACTGCGAATGCTTTTGCATATTGATTCGAAGCATTCAGAAGAACAAGGCACTGCGTGCGTGGCTGTAAATCCGGATGAAGACGTCAATGCTATTGATATTTCTATTGAATACTGCCTTTGAAACAGAAAAATATAAGGTTTAGAAAAAGATATTCAAGTAATCCCTTGTAATATCCAATTTATTCATATCTTTGTGAGTGGCTTTTTACTCATAATGTAATCGGGAGTACTGACTAATGCTGTAACTGAAAATATTTTTGCTATTGTTGGTACTCCTATTTTTACTAATGGTAATTCTGTTACTCTCATTTTATACTTTGTTTCACATTGAGGACGTGTTGGATAAAGATTTTCCGTTTTTGTCATTTGCCCTTTTGAAGACCGTCCTCCTTTTAAACTTACTACTATGTACAATGTTACAGTAAGTAATACTTTAGTTGTCTATAATATTACTTTTTATACTGACGCAGGTCTTTGTAGAGGTTATGAGATTGTACCTATTAATATTGATTATCTTATAAAGTAAATTATTTAAACTATGGATTCAATTCAAACTAAAATCGAAGCTATTAAAGCTGATAAGAATAATCTTAAAACAGCTTGTGTTGCGCCGAGTTCTCTTTGTAATATTAAAGTTGGCGAAGGTCGAGTTATTATTGCAAATCAATATAAGATGTCTCCGCTTGAAGTAACTGATGTTATGAAAGTCGATAGAGAAGTTCCTAAAGCTACTTATTGTATTGCTATTCCTGACAATGTCCTACCGGATATGCTCGGTCGTGAAGTTGTTCTTGATATGTCTTATGGTGGCAAAGGTGTACCTCTAAGTCATAAGATTAAAAATCTTGACAAAAAGCTTATTGATGTTCTTGGTGGTGATGATAACTTTAGAGTTGTCGAAAATCGTCCGGGTCTTAAAGATCGTAGTAAGCTTATTGTTGGTGAAGATGGTAAAGTTGAATTTTGGGAATGTAATCTTATTTCTCTTAATCAAATTGGTGGTGTGATTTATTAATCCAATTCTGTTATGGCTAAAGGTGCTAGGTTATTTCCTCTTCAAGTCACGAGACTTTATGAGAGAATGGTTGCAGTTGTAGATCGTAAAAGAAAGGAACCTATTAAGATGTATTATAAGACCAAAAAAGGTCGTCATTTTATTGAACGTTATACTCCCGAACAGATTTGGTGTAGAGACTTCCTTACGTTTATTCGTAATAAAGAAGATTTTGAACGTTTTCTAAATGATATTGCAGATAGTCAGTGGATGTCTATTCTTACTGCAATGCAACGTGTGGATAGAGAGATTGAAATACCTTCCTTTGGTAAACATTGGATTCATCCTGAAACTTACGATATTTATGCCGAATGTGGTTTTGATTTTAATAAGATGACTTCTTTATCACATGAATATATGAAAGAACGTCACAAAGCGTTCTATGAACGATTACGAAAGAAGCTATTCCTTAAACTTACTGATAAAGCAGCTTATGACGCAGATTATACCCAGAGACTTGCCGATCTTCTTCGACGAGGAAAAGCATAAATATACTGACGCTCTTGATAGAGAGTATATATCTACTACTACTATTATTGGTAAGTTTGTAGAACAAAAGGATTGGAAAGCTATTGCTGAAGCTTGTGCTAATATTGGTAGTCGTCCTGTTCCTCCTACTCATAGAAATTATAGTAAATATATTCGATATAGAGGTAAGACTGTTAAACAGATTCTTGCTGAATGGAAGATTGAAACTGAAAAGGCTTGTGCTAAGGGAACTGAAAAGCATAATTTCCTAGAACAATGCGTGAAAAGATGTAACAACTACTATTTAAATGCGAATGGTTTTATTGATGGTCGTATTTATACAGTAGATGATATTATAAGAACTCATAGTTATGGCAGACTTGATCTTGATTATTTTCGAGTTGTTGGTATTGCTGATAGGTATCCTCAAATTTACGAGTTTATTAAGGATATGACTTCTATGGGATTTGAGATCTATGCTGAGATTGGTGTTTATCATCCAGAATATTTGATTTCAGGTCTTGTTGATATTTTATTCGTTAAAGGGGATGAGTTCTTTATTCTTGATTGGAAAACTAATAAAGCCCCTATTCGATTTGAAGGTGGATATTGGGCTAAGAAAGCAGATGGTACTATTGACTTAGATAAGTATATTGTTACTAATGAAACTATGTTGTTTCCTATAAATCATTTACAGGATTCTACTGGTATTCATTATTCTCTTCAATTAAGTATGTATGATTATCTGATTGAACAATGGGGGTTTAAATGCCTTGGTAATATGCTTTGTCATATTAGGACTATTGAGAATCCTTTGATTCCTGATGATATGCCACATGAAGAGGTTGTTACTTTTGTTGATATTAAATACCTTAAAGCTGAGGTTAAAGCCATTTGTGATTATAGACTTGCTCAATTAAATAAAGAACGTAAAGCTAATACCAATTTGTTTAACTATAATATTAAGTAAACTATGAGTGAATTAACGAATGCTTTAATTACTTATGATGACGTAATAGCTAAGACTAATATTGACGTTCTTCGTAAGATTGCTAAAGTTCATGATTTTGCTATCTTTGATAAAGGTAACTACAATCTGAACATTTGGGGTATTAGATGTAATACTGTTGATACAGGTACATTTAATGATCTTCTTCTTGTATTCTACAAAGCTAATGATGCCAATCCTAAAATGAATGGTAAATGGACTTATGATTGGTTTTCAATAACTACTGATCCTTCTGATTTGAATTTGATTAAACCTATAAATTCTAAAGGTTGCGCTATTCTAAAAGAAGGTCAATTTAGAGGTGCATTTAAAGTTGGAAAGCATAAAGGTGATTATCCTGCGCTTGTTCAAGTTAAACCTCTTCCACTTTATCGTGACAATAATCGAGATAATAAACTTGATTTATCTGGTCGTATTAGTTACGAGATGGCTGGTATTAATATACATCGTGCTTCTAAGTGGAAAATTGTTCGTACTATCGGTCTTTATTCTGCTGGTTGTCAAGTTTTTGAATCTGTTAGAGATTTTGAAGATAAATTTATGCCGCTTGTGAATAAGGCTAAAGATTTATATGGTAATTCTTTTACTTATACTCTTACTAACATTAAAGAGTTCAAATTATGAAAATAGATTTTAAAGGGGTGTTGATAGCACTCCTTTTTTTAGCTCTATGTTTTACTAATATTATTCAATGTAATAAAGAAGAACGAATACCGACAACTGATATTCCTTATCATACTTTGGATTCTCTTGGTAGGGTTATTTCTGCTTTGGAGAATTACGCTATAAAACAAGAACGTCTTATAGATAGTCTCAAAGCTAATACAAATAAAACTATAATTAAATATGAAACAGATATTAAGAACTTCTCTGATGTTTATGTTGTTTCTGATGATAGCATCGCTCGATATATACGGCAGAGAATTGAAAGTCTTTAAAGATACTGTTATTATATATACTCTTGAAGATAATCGTAAAATTGCAATTCTTCTTAAACAAGGTGAATATGATGCAGCTTTATGCAAATCTTTAAAGAGCATTATTGTTAAGCAAGATACTCTTATTGATGGTTTGAAACATACTCTTTATACTCTTACGAATCAAGCGAACGTTTATAAGCAATCTATTGTTGAACTAGAAAAGAGTAATAAAGATATGATTAAAGATCTTAAGAAGTATATGCGTCGTTCTGCTAAGTGGGCTAAAATCGGTGGTGTTTCTATTGGTCTTAATGTTGTATTTCTAACTTTATTGATTCTAATATGAAAACAGTTTTTCTTAATCCTTTTCTTCCTACTGATTTAAATGAGAAAGTAACATCTGTTAGTTTTAAGATTGGTTCTTTTGATTATATAGCTAAACACGCTGATGTCAAAACTACTGAAATTGATTTTGATAAACATATCATACAAATCAATGATGATTTAGATTCAACTGCATCTCTTAGAGAACTTGTTAGAGCATTCTTTATTATTGTTGCTTATGAGCTTAATTTAAATGCCGAATTTCCAAGTGGCAAAAAGGCTCATCTTGATGATATTGCGATGGCTCATTTGAGTTTCTTATTTACTCATTGGTGGGATGATTCTACTTTTGATTGGGAATATAATACTGATTATCCTAAGAGTTTTAAGGTTGGTTCAATTATCTATAGAGTCTATAATATGACTGAGGTTTCTTATCAATCTACTCAGGGGGTACAATATGGTGTTTCTGATCATGTTCTAGGTTTAATTTATATTATTCTTAGAGACAGAAGTAAAGATATTCCTAGTTCTATAAGAATTCAAACGTTTTGGCATGAGTATGTTCACTGTTTATTCGTTCAAGCTAATGAAGATTATGCGAATGATATTGAATATGTTGTAGATGCTTATGCTACTCAAATCAATTTGTTTATGAAACAATTTGAAACTTTTATTGATAAATAAGTAAAACTAAAGATATGAATAAAGATTTTGTTGAAGTTGCAAATGATTCTGGAACTAATAATGGTTCTTTTGATGTTGTTTGTGAACAAAATAGTGAAAATGAAAGATCTACTATTTTAACTGTATCTGGGGGAGGGGTTAATAAAACAATAAATATTACTCAAAACGCCTCAAATCTTGGAAGTATAGAAATTGCAGGTGGTATATATTATTCTAATGGAACTTTAGCAACTATTGGAAGTTTTGGTATGAGTACAGATATTAAAGTATCAATGACTAGCCCTCAAATAGGAAGATTTATATTTCCCACACCTATTCAAAAAATAGATAGGGTTAATGGAAATCCTGCTTCATTTTTACGGATTAAAGTTAATGCAAAAATACCTTCTCATTATAAAGGTGAAAAAGTTGTTGCCTTTTTAGAAAGTATAAATGGAAATACAATATATACTCCTAAAAAAGAATTAACTGTTGATGTTTATAGCGAATTAGGTAAAAATGTATTTGATTTGAATATTGCTGGTGGAATTACTATCGGTAATACTGAAATTATTAATATTAATTCTGCATTAAACAATAGACCAAATATTGCTATTTTGCTTACAAATGATAAAAAAATTGAATTTTTTAATTTTATTTGGAAAGCTGTTTATCATGATAGTTAAAATATAAAATCAAATAAATATGAAAAAATCATTTGTAACTATTACTCCTAATTAAAGTTCCGGTAATAAAGCATTAAGTGTCAACTGTGATGTTTATAGTAGTGCTGATGATAAAGAGGAATATATTATTGTATTGATGGTGGGAACTGAAACTATTAATTTAGTTACTAATAATATATGGTAAAGTAATAGTTATTATAAAGATTTTATTTTATTATTATTGTATTTTGTATTTAAGAAGTAATTCTTATATTTGCCCGTATCATTAAGTTGGTGCGGGCTTTTTTATTGCTCGTAATAAAACTGATAAAACTATTGATTATGGCATTACATGTATGGTTAATTGAAGGTTCTAAAATTATTCTTAATATAGAGCAGATTCTTAAAGTTCCTGTTCTTGCTAAGATATATAATGATTGGCATAATGATAGAGAGCTTATGTATAAAATATTTAAGTTTATTGATTGTTATGCTGATGAAGACGGATATATTCATCGTAATGGTTTAAAAGATCAAAAGGCTTTTGATTATGCTATTGAAGTTGCTCAACTTAATTCAGACTTTAGACCAACTAAAGATATAATTGAAGCTATCAATTGGCTTGTTGAGCATAATATCAATTATGTTGGACAGATGTTCTTTGAAACTGTTAATGCTCTTCAAGCTGGTAAAGATCTTATGGCTGTTATGAATAAGAATCTTCGTAATGACCTAAAGAAAGACTCTTTTACTAAAGAAGAGATCGGTGGTATGCTCGGTTATATGCGTGAGATTACGAAGATGGGTAAAGACTTACCTAAACTTATTGCTGAACTTAAAGAAGCGGAAGATAATTACGTTAAGTCTAAACTCAAGAAAACTATTGTTCGTGGTGGTAAAGAGCTTGCTGCTTCAATGGATGTGCATAACAATATAGATAATGGTGTTGGCGGTGGAATAGATATGATTGATTAAGCTATGAATAGTAAATATGAGTTTTCACAAGATGCTATTGATAACTTTATGTTTATTCATGCTTATTGGAAAAATAGTTGTGATGGCATCAATGCTGCTCCTGAGAATAAGTGGGGCTATAAACGTGGAGATATTCCTTTTATAGATTATCTCTGTGAAGATAAAAGTAAATATCCGAAAGCGTCTGAGGGTATTAGTTATATTACTAATAAACCTTTATATGACCCGGATAATGACTTTCTTATTGGTAACTCTGGTGGTATTCTTATGAATATTGATTTCATTGTTATTAATATAGAAAGACTTTCTAAAGCTGCTGATACTTTTGATGAATATGGTACGTATTGTGATTACGACCCTAGTACTCCGGCTTATGAATCATTTTGGCAAAGAGAAACATCTCGTCGTAAGAAAGGTGTTTTTATTAAAGCTAAACTTTATTATAAAGATATTCCTAAGTTCTTTGATGCTAATACTACTGATGAGGAACGTGAAAGTTTACTTCAACCTTTACGTATAACCGGTGCGCATTATACTTATCTTAATTATGGTCGTATTGAACGTACACCTAATGATAAAGAACGTGCAAGACTTAAACGTGAAGGTGCTGAACACGTTGAGACTGTTATGGGTTTTCCTCGTTATTGGGATGGTGATTATTGGAACTTCAAAATAGATGAGTTTATTGCTAATAATAAGTTTCATCTTACTAAGGCTAAAGCCCGTCGTAAAGGTTTCTCATATAAACGTGGTAGTCAAGCTGCAAATACAATTAACTTATTTCCGAATGTTACGGTAACTCTTGCTGCTGACCAATTAGCTTATCTTACAGATAAAGGTGCTACTACGTTTATGGCTAAGAAATGTCTTGACCATTTTGAGGAACATACGTTTTGGAAACGTGGATTCATATCCGAGTCCATTGATGACATCTTATTGGGTTATAGAGTATCCAGCAAAGGTTTAAAAAACTTCGGATGGTTATCTAATTTGTATTCAGTTGCTATCGGAAAAAATGAAAGTGCTGCTGTTGGTAAAAAAGCCATAGAAATAGATTTTGAAGAAGCCGGTAAATGCTTTTTAGCAGGAACTAAATTTGTAATGTTTGATGGTTCTTTAAAAAATGTTGAAGATATAGTTGTTGGTGATATTCTTATGGGGCCTGATAGTACACCTAGAACTGTTCTTGCAACTACTAGTGGATTTGATGATATGTACAAAATTATTCCTACAAATGGAATACCTCATACTGTAAATAGTAAACATATCATTAGAACTATTTTTAAAAGTACGACTAATATTATAAAAAATATAACTGCCTCTGAATATATAGCTCATATAACTAAAACCCCTAGAGCTAAAGAACTTTATGGTCTAGAAAGAATTGGTATTGAATTTAAACATAAAGATGTTATTTTAGATCCTTATGTTTTAGGCGTTTGGTTAGGAGATGGAGATAGTTATGATAATGATATTTGTTGTTCTGACATAGAAATTATTGAATATCTTAATGATTATATTAAAGGAAAACATTTACAACTATCTATTAGTAAATATAATAATACTGATAAAGCTATTAATGTTGGTATTAGAAATATAGAAGGTTATAATGTGAATGCTTTTAGAAACGCACTCAAAACTCTAAATCTATTTAATAATAAACATATACCTGATGATTATATTAAGAATGATAGAATTGTTAGACTTCAACTTTTAGCTGGACTTATTGATACAGATGGTTATTTAGATGTTAAAAAACATAATTTCGAAATAACGCAAAAACGTAAAAATATTGCTGATGCTATTGTTTATATAGCTCGAAGTTTAGGTATTAAAACATCTGTTAGCGTTTTACATCATGGTTCTAAGACTTATTATAAAGTCAAACTTCTTAGTAATTGTGATATGATACCGACTAAAGTTAAACGTAAACAATGTCCTGTTCATAAAAAAGCTTTAAATTCTAACAAAACTACCTTTGATATACAGCGTGTTGGTTATGATAAATATTATGGATTTGAGTTAGATGGAGATCATTTATGTTTACTTGAAGATTTTACAATTACACATAATTGTCCTAATCTTCAAAAAGCTCTTGATGTTACTTTATCAAATACTGAATCTGGTGCTATATCTGTAGGTACTATACGTGTTTATGGTACGGGTGGTACTAAAGGTGCTAACTGGGCTGCATTTAGTAAAGCCTTTTATAATCCCAAAATGAATAAGATGCTTTGCATGGAAAACGTTTGGGATATTAATAAACGTCATGAAGTATGTGGTTTCTTCTTTCCACAAGTATGGGATTGTGAACCTTATGTTGAACGTGGTAATTCAATTATATTCACGGCTTATACTTGGGATAAACAAGATAAAGAGAATCATTTTCATAATAATGATAGTGAAACTCATATAATCTATAAAGCACAACGTGCTAATACTCCTGCCGAAGCGTTCATTAATACAACCGAGAATATGTTCGCTTCTCCTGAACTTAATCTGCACATTTCAGATTTAATTAATGACAATGCTACTAGATTCTTTCAAGACGGTTGGATTGTTGTTAATGATTTAGGTAATTCTAATAAAGCTGAATTTATACCAAAAGCTGAATGTATTAAACGTGATATATTTGGTAAAGGTAGATTCCATGAGTTTGTTAATCAAGTTCCGCATGGTTCTCGTGATGATACTCACGGTTGCGTTAGAATGTACTATCGTCCGTTCTTAGTAAATGGTGAAGTGCCTAAAGATTTATACTTTACCGTTGTGGATGCATATAAGGTAGATAAGGCTCAAAAAGACGTAACAGATAAACATTCTCTTTATTCTGCACAAGTATGGATGCGTAGTAATACTATTACTCCATATCCAAATCAAAAACTGCTTGTATGCGAATATATAGGACGTTTGGACACAATGGAGCAAAACGATATAGTCACTATGGGTATGTGCCTTATGTATAATGCTGAATGTTGTCCGGAAGCTGGTACTGGTGAGACTGTTTCTAACTTTATTAAATATAAACTTAGACGTTACTTAATGCTTGACCCAACTAATGCCAATACTCGTAAATTGACTAATCCTAACAATAATGATTATGGTATTGTAATTGGTGATGGTGATAAGAAATATAATGGTCTTCGTATGCTAAAGGAGTTTATTTATGAACCTCTTTCATATACTGCTGATAATAAACCTATTCGTAGACTTAAGTCTATTAGTAGTGTTCGATTGCTTCTAGAGTGTCAGAGATTTACTGCTGAGGGTAACTTCGACCATATTAGTGCTGCTATTGTTGCTATGTATGTCTTTCTTGCAGACTCTTTAAATACTAAGCGTCTTGTTGAAGGTAATACAGAGAATAATGACAGACGTATTGCAAATCGTTTAAATCGTCGTTAAATGGATGCTTCTAAGATTCCTAATTCTTTAGAAAAGCCTGATGTTTTTGCTTCGGAAGCTACTAAGCGTGGAGCTGTTTGGACTAAGGCTATGTGTGATTGGGTTATTGCTACTGCTCATTCTAATAATGATAAAGCAGATATTAAAGCCTTTCTTGACGCTGCAAATGGAATTGTAGATGAATCTACTTACAAGTATGTAATGGCGACCTACAACTCCGTTAATGGTAGAAAAGAAGATTTGCCCGGTAAAATTAGAGATGTTGATTTTATTACTCCTATTAAAGAGAAATATATAGGAGAGTTCATTAACACCTATAATAACTACCAAGTTTATAATGCTGATATTGATGTTGTCACTAGACGTAACGCTGATCTTCGTGTTGCTCTTGATGGTCTTCTTCGTCAGCAATTTATAAACATCATGAATGCTAACGGTGTTCAAACCGGTGAGCCTTCTAAAGATCTTCCATCTGCTGAAGACTTTATGAAACAAGCTGCTAAGGATTGGATTGATGAAGAAGCTGATCGTGGTCAGAAAACTCTTAATCTTCTTAATTCCCTTATTAAAGCTAATGAGAAATATATTCAAGCTTTCTATTATTGGTTCTGTACTGAAAGCGTTTATTCTTATCGTGATGTAAGATACAATGATGTTATCTTTGAAATTATTTCTCCTCTTGAGTATTATCGAATTGATAGTGGTAATCTTTTTGTTGAAGATGATGATTATGGGATGCGAGAGTTTGATATTAACATCAATGATATAATTGGTGAATATCAAGAAGTTCTTTCTAAAAGAGATATTGCTTATATCAAAGATATAATTCATAATCATGAAAGTACGGGTGAATATACAGTTACTCCTGTTATGCTTCGTTCTCGTGAGATTGCTTTTAATCCTACGATTGATGCGCAGAATGCTGCTCCGTACCACTCCTTGCCCTCTACCGGGGTCCTCAAAGCTCGTCATTGTGTTTTTAAGGTTCCTATGAAGCGTGGTGTTCTTACTTATACCAATGCTTATGGTGAGATTGAGCAAAAGATTGTTGATGAAGATTATGTCTTAGATACTACTCTTGGTGATATTGATATTGAATATACTTGGGTTCTTCAATGTTGGGAAGCTTATCGTTTTGGTGATAAAGATTGGGGTGTATATACTAAAGCTCAACCTATTATTGTTCAACGTGAAGAAGTGAATAATCTTAATCATTGTAAGTTACCTTATAATGGTTTAAGTCGTTTGATGCTTCTTAATAATCCTAAACCTATTCCTTATCGCTTATTACCTTATCTTGCTCTTTATCGTCTTTATACTTTAGTTGAGGAACGTACTATTAGTAAATTCCGGTCATGGCTATTGATACCTGAAAGTTTCTTAGCTGATACTAAAGATATGACTAAGAGCGTCTTGATGCAGCTAATCGAGATGGTACTCTTGTATTTGATGATAGTGAAATAGCTAAACAGCAAGCATCACTTCAAGCTATTAAAGAGATTGCTAATACTACAATGATTAATTATCTTACGACTATTAATCAAATTAAGCAGTCTATTAAGCAAGAAGCATATGAACTTGCTAATATGAACGATCAACGTGCAGGAGATATTCAAGCTCGTGCCGGTAAAGCTGTTACTGAGATGGGACTTAATCAGGCTCTAATGGGATCTGTGTGGTCACTTAAAATCTTTGATTGCTTCCGCTCTCGTGATATGATGGCTAATCTTGATGCTGCTAAGATTGCTTGGATTGATGGCTATGAAGGTTCTTATGTAGATCCAAATACCAATGAGATTGTTCAAGTTCGTGTAAATGGTACTGACTTTGTTAATTCTAATTTAGGTATCTTTGTTGGTAATTCTGCTGAACTTAATGAACAAGTACGTAAGCTTGAGGAAATTGCTTTTGGTGCTGCTCAAAACGGAAATTATGATGTAGCTGCTGAGGCTGTTTGTAATCATAACGTTGCTTCTTTACGCAAATATATTAAAGAAGCTGCCGAAGCTCAACGTCAATTTGAACTTCAAAAAGAAGAGATTCAGAAGAAGTGGGATGCTGAGATTGAACAAACTCGTGCTGCTAATGCGGAAGCTCAACGTAAATTTGAAGCTGAACAAGCTCAACTTGATCGCAATTCTAAGGAAGCTATTGCTGCTGATACTAATCTTACTAATATTATTATTACTGATGCTAAGCTTCAAGTAGATAAGAATGGTAATGATTATATTAGTGAAGATGAAGCTAATGGTAGTACTCTTGATGATTATCTTAAAATGACTAAGTTAAACTTAGATATTGATAGAGCTAATCTGGAACGTGCCAAGTTTGAGGAACAAAAACGCATGAATCGTATTAACGCCAATAAGCCACGAAAGTCTTAATGTAGGCTCTTATTTTTGTCGAATTGAACAACTATATCGACTGAAATTTGGGTTCGTCAGAGGTCTTTATTTGAGCCTTAAAATGGCATAAATTAATTGGAATTTCAGAGAGCCGTGTGACAGGCGGTACTAATGCTGTTTCTAATAATATTTCTAATGCCATTTTTAATACATATATTATTATTACATTTGCCACTGTTATAACTTAATTTATAAAAGATAAAACACTATGCCAAATCCTATTGTTCCCGGTGGTGTTACTGATAGTAATACTACTAAAACTGCGGAAGAGATAGCTGCTGAACAAGCTGCTAAAGCTGCTAAAGAAGCAGAAGAAGCTGCTAAAGCAGAAGAAGAACGTAAGAAAGCAGAAGAGGAAGAAGCTAAGCGTAAAGCTGAAGAAGAAGCTGCTAAAACTGCTACTCAAAAAACTGAAACTGAAACTGAAACTCCTACTAAGATTGTTCTTACTACCGATGACGGTGATGTTGAGTATAATCTTGATGCTGACGGTAATGCCATTAAAGACGGAGAGATTGTTTACACTAAAGCTCAGTTAGATGAGTTTGCTGCTGCTGAAACTCAAGAGGAAACTATTGATGTTTCTGCTATTTCTGCTATTTCCGGTTTAACTCCTGTAAATGCTGATGGTACTCCTAAGCAATATGAAATGACTGTTGAAGGTCTTGCTCAACGTGATGCAGATATTGCTGAAATTGCTAGACATCAAGCTGAATCAGAAGTTATTACTAATTTCTTTCGTGCTAATCCTGATATTCATCAAGCTGCTTTATATAAGCAAACTTATGGTTCACTCGAAGGTTTTGCTAATCATGTTGATTGGACTACGATGAGTATCGAGGATAAATCTGAAGCTCAACTTGAAGCTATTATTCGTTCTGCTGAAAAACGTAAAGGTACATCAGATGCTCAAATTGATCGTATTATTCGTTTTTCTAAAGCTGATAAAGTTTTAAATGAAACAGCTAAAGAAAGTCTTGATTATCTTGCTGCTAATCAGAAACGTGAAATTGAAGAAGCTACTGCTCGTCAAGAAGCGCAATGGAAAGCTGAACAAGATGAACTAGATAAAGCTTATGGTATTACCTATGATGATCATGGTAAAGCTAAGGTACTTAATGCTCCTGATTCGCTTTATGATAAGATTGTTAATAAAGGTATTATTGGAGGTCTTGCTATTCCGACAGCTGGTATTAAGAGAACTGTAAATGGTAAAGAACAAATTATTACTCGTAAAGATCTTGTGAAATACCTTACTGCTCCTGTTGTTGAAATTGGAGATTCTCTTTATACGCAAGCTCAAAAAGATGTTTTTGATATGCTTGCTGATAATGAAACGTTCGCTATGGTAGCACTGCGGAATTTACTTGGTGCTGATATTAGTCAACTTGCTGCTGCATCTATACGACAAGAGAATGTTCGTCGTTTGAACATTACTTCTAGTGGTAAACCTAAAGTTAAGGTATCCACTCAAGGTGGCGGTACTAAAGTTAATCCTAATAGACGTCCTATTGTTCCGGGTGGTATTATTGATTCAAATAAATAATTATCGTAACTATGCTTAGAGAAATTGGAAAAAAACAGTATTCCAAAGAGGTTTACTCTGATGCCGATATGCTATTGAACTTTAATGTTCTTGGTGCTGTCGATTTGAATAAGTCTCTTACTTATCTTTGGGGTAGGAACAGTAATCAATTCCCTCTTCTTTCTCTTACAGAAGGTCAAGGGAATATCTCTCGTAAGAAACCTATTAATGCTGGTGATACTCAGTATAAGTGGAAGATTATGGGGAAACCTACTGTCACTTCCCCGATTGTGCGTTTGATTACGCCTACTCAAACCCCCGGTAAAGGGTTTATGTCTTTCAAAGCGGAGTTCCAAGATAACTGGATTCCTTATCAGTATTCTGCTATTACTCCTGACGGAAAGCACATGGTTCGTATGCAGACCGATGGTGAGCAGACTGCTTCTGGTGGATATATCTATGAAATGATTATCCTTGGTGGTAATCCTGATGAGTTTATTGATCTCAGCAATTTTGAGAGAGGTAAATATTGGGGTATGGGTGCTCCTACGATTGCCGGTGAATTATCTACTGGTTCTCGTTCTACTGCTGAATCTTGGAGTGAAATGACTAACCAATTTGGTTTCCATAGATTCTCCAAAATTATTACCGGTAACATTGCTAATATTGTAACCGAGTTTGAACTTGATTATGATGATGGTTCTAAAGGTACTCTTTGGATGCCTTATGAAATGCGTCAGTTCGAGTTCATGCGTAGACGTTTGTTAGAAGAGGATTTGTGGTTCTCTGCTTACAACCGTGATATTAACGGTGTTATTCACAATCAAGAAAAACATTCAAATAAACCTATTCCTCGTGGTGCTGGTGTTCGTGATATTCTTATCGCATTCGGTAACTACTTCGAATACTCATTCATGACTATCGAGCTTATTGATATGATTCTTTCTCGTATCTTTGAAGTTCGTAACGATATTGATTTGAGTAACAAAAATATCGTTCTTTATACCGGTAAAGGTGGTTCTAAAATGTTCCAACAGTGTATTAAGAATGAAGCTATCGGAAATGGTTACTTTGATAAGTTAGGTTCTGAGGAGATTCAAAGCCGTGGTGGTATCCTTTCTTATGGTGCATACTTCAATCAGTATAAGCACTATTCTGGAGCTACCGTTTCTGTTAAGGTTGTAGATTTGTTTGATACCGGTTCTCGTGCCGAAATGGATCGTAAGAATGGTCGTATGTATGGTGGCTTCCCTGTTACCTCTTATACGATGGTGTTCTTGGATCACTCTATTGATAACACGAGTGGTGAAGCAAATATTCAGTTGGTTTGTGAAGAGGGTCGTGAATATTTGTACGGTGTTTATCAAGGTATTACTCCGCTGCCTAAAGAGTGGGGTGCTTATAGTAAGATGTTATCTACTAGAGAGGATATTGCTACTTATGAGGTTATGTCTTCACAAGGTATCAATATGCTTAATGGTACTACTTCTTTTTGGGCTGAAATGATTTTTGAATAAGCGTACATTACGATTATTGTAAAGTATAAACTTACTAAAGTATAAACTATATGATATACTCACGCAAAATAACCTTAGCGTTAAAGCTGAATCCGACTATGTTTCAAGTCGTGAATCAAAAAAGTATTGGTGCTTTCAATACTATTTTCGGTCCAAGCATTAAAGCAGTTCTTACTCTATCTAGTAAAACTGCTGAAATGGCTTCTATACTTCCTACGATCATTGGAGCTTCTGCTGATAGTCGCAATGTAAACTTTCAAGACCTCGTTTTGAAGCATCTTAAAAACTCAACTGTTGAAGTTCCCGCTCAAGGTTATGAACTTGAAACTGGTTGGGAATTTTCTCTTAACGATCCTGTTAAACGTGATGCTATTCTTGATTGGGCTAAAAAGAACAGTATTAATACTGAGGTTGCTCCGAATAAATTAGAGAAAGCTATCTTTGATGCTATGCTATTTGGTGAAGGTACTGCGGTTCATGAAGAGAATCTGTATATGTACATGACTCCTATTAAGCCGCAAGATTATATTCTTTGGCGTCTTGCTCTACTTACTTCTACTGTTGCTAATAAACCGGAAGATGTTGAGAAATCTACTAATATTCGGTTTTACTTACATAGCATTGAAGATGTTAAGCGTATGAAAGATGCTAAGACTAAAGCTGTTGTTAATACTGCTACTAAGTTGGCTCAGTTGTTCACAGGTGATGAGTCTTCTTATAAACGTATTAGAAATATGCTTATCTGTAATGCTCCTGCCGATACTCTACAGATTATTAAAATGGAGCATGGAGATTTGCAGACAGCTGTAGCTGAATTTTCTCAAACGAATGCAGATGCGTTTATTTCTCTGTTTGATAACAAGAATGTAGAAGCAATGGCGCAAGTCTATAAGTTACTCGCCGCTCAAGTCATTACGAAAGACGGTGATAATTACTTTGATACTGTGCGTCCGGAAGTAGTTCTTGGTTCTTCCATTGAGGGTGTTATGGCTTTCTTAGCTGCTCCCGAAAATGTTGAATATAAAGCACAACTTTTCACTGCTTATAAGGCTTCGGTTATAAACTAACAAAATAGTGTCAGTATGTATAGTAGTTGTAAAGAAGCACATATTGCTGTAAACGATAAGATTCAGCAGATTAATGCTAATAGGCAAGAATCTATTCGTCCGCAGTATATTGATATTGCTCTTAATGAAGCTATTGACGTACTGCTTACGCAAAAGATTAAAGCCTTTGAAGAGACTGGTCGTTATTACGATGATTTGCAGGTGCTAAAGACTACATATAGAAGTCCTCTTTACCTTCTCGCAAATGAGGGTAATAGAGGCTTTGCTTTTTTACCTGCGAATTACCTACATGGTGTCTCTTATGATGCAAGTGTTATATATGATAAGTTTAAACGTTATCGAGCAACTGAATCTGTTACTACTAGGATTTACGTTGTTAATATCAGTGAGCTATTTAAAACTATTCCCGATTATATAGAAGATTTCGTTATTCAAATCGGTAATGATACCGTTACGTTTCATTATCCTGCTAAGATCTATCGTAAAGAGGGTCTATTTGAATATATCAACTATATGCTCTCCATATTGCTGCGAAAAGGTTACAATGTGACTTATGAACGTTACAATAACGAGTATTACCCCGAATCACTAGTGTTTTACTTCGATACGCCACAGCTAATTGTAGTTGGAGATAAATATACTATTAAGTTAGTACAATTTAACTACAAGCGTTATTCGGGCTTATACGAGGTTATCACTTCTGACGGAGTGGTTACAAAGGTGCGAGAGAGCAAATCTGCTGGTATGGATTTAGTTTCTGATGTTCAGCGTAGAGATATGCTTCAAACGTATCACAATCGTCTTAATAGACACATTCATCCTGTATGTACGATAGAAAGTAATAGGGTTTTAGTAGATATGGATGATACGTTTGTGATTACTAATGTTGCTATCACATATCTTAGACAACCTACTAGGTTTGATATTGTAACTGATACTGCTACTGAACTTCCGTTTAAAACCGAGATTATTAACCTTGCTACACAGAAGCTTCTTGGTAAACTTAAAGATGAAGGTTATCAAATTGCTATAAATGAAAGTAATTCTTTAAAATAAAACGTTACTATGAGAATTGTAAGTTACGGAAAAACATTTGTCGATAAAGTTACTGTTGATACTAAGTTATCTAACGGTCAACTCGGCATTTGTACTGCTTATGGTACTGCTTTGCCTACTACTGGTAGACCTGAGCCGTTTGTAATTATGTCTGCAATTCCTACTAAGGACGGTGGATTTATGAATCAACGTGGAGTGGATATTAATCCTTTTAACTTCACTTATAACGTTCGTAAATATACGGAGAAAGATCAGAAAGAAACTATCATTCTTAAAGGTCTTACGAATCCGGCACTTAAGCCTGCTGAAGGTATTGTATATAATGCAGATGCTGAGTTCTGTGGTGCTATTGAAATTTGTTCTTCTGAGGAGTATCGTCATGGTCTGACGGTTAATCCTAATCCTCAGATTGTTCAAATACCTGTTCGGATTCATGCTACTGATACCGTTGATCGGTTGGTAGAGAAGATTAAGAAAAACCTTAGTCTTACTGCTTATAACAAAGAGTTGTTTGATATTACTATCGAGAAAGCTGATGGTGCTATTCAGATAACTGTTGTTGCTAAAAAGCCTACCAAATTAACGATGAACGTATTCGGTATTCTTGCCGATCAAAAAGCCAATGGTACTATTACCGTTGAATATACAAAGTTATCCGGTTTTTTAGCTGATGTTGCTCTTAGTGATGAAGACCTTCGTTATTCTCTGATTAACATGGGTTGGAATCCTCATGATGAGTGGCAGAAAGCTTGGGGTATTGGTGACCCGAAAGTTGGCTTTGATAAAGTCGCTTATCTTGTTATTTCTACGGCTGAGTTTAATCAATTCCCTGAAATTGCCGCTGATAACAATAGTCCTCGCAAATTCCAAATCATTGTTGGTACGGAAGCTGTGATCGATGATGTTGTAAATAAACTTGAAGCTATTAAGACTTTAGCTAAAGGTTCCGGCGATAATGCCATTTCTCTGAATACTGCAACTGATTAAAGTTGCTTGGAAAACTACGCAGTGCTTAACGGTTCTGCGTAGTTATATTTGTTTAAACTTAATGCTATGGAATGTAATATTAAAATTGTCAAGTTAAAACAAGTTCTTCCTCTTGGTACATTTCCTAAGCGTGAGCATAATGTTCGATTCTTCTATCATCGTACTGATGGTTGTTACTATATGTATGATGAAAAAGGTTGCGAAATTAATCTAACTACTGATGGTAATATTATTGCTATTGATAGAGAGTTGATTGTTGGTAGTGAGTCTTTGACTGATGACACTCTTGTTTGCATTGGTCTTAAAGCTAATTATGTGCATCCTAGTCGTGGTATTAGAAATAATACTTGTGGTTGTCAAGATACATATATTCGTGCTTGGACTTACATCAAAGATCTTCAAGATTTTATGCAGTCTGGTCATATCGAACGTGATTACTATAGAGTTACTTTAGTTCCTTCTCCTGAAGAGGGTGGTATTATTGGATGTAGTGGTTCTGCTATTGTTCCTGATGAAAACTCAGATGGCTTCCGTTTCCAATTTGAAGCTGGTAGTCGTGTTGAACTTTATGCTAAACCTGTTCAAGGTTATCACTTTAAAGGTTGGAAAGAGTTTCATACTAATGAGATTATGTCTATTAGTCCTAATTGGTCTTTTACTATTAAGAAAGATATGGATTTGATAGGTGTATTTGAAAAGGATGAAGCTCCTATTGAACAATTCTATATTAATGTCAATGCTGATCCGGCTAATGCAGGATATGTAGTTGGTGCCGGAACATTCCCAAAAGGTACAAGGCATTCTATAACAGCTGCGGCAATTCAAGGGTATCATTTTACTCATTGGACTGATAGTTTAAATCGTATTGTTTCTACTAATCTTCAATATGATCTTGTTGTTGAGAAAGATGAAACTTATACTGCACACTTCGAGCTTGATGCTCCTGTTATTGAGGAGTACAATGTAACTATTATAACTAATCCTGCTGATAAAGGTTCAGTTAGCGGTGGCGGTACTTATAAGTCCGGTCAAACGGCAATAATTGTTCCAAGTCCTGTTGAGGGTTGGGCTGTTGATACAGTTACTGCTTCTGGTGGTAATCTTGTAGATAATGGTAATGGTACATATAGCATCGTTGTTACGCGAGATCTTACGATTACGGTAAACTTTAAAGAAGCTATTCGTTATTTCACATTTAGTATCGTGGCTGATGCGAATGGTTTAGTTCGATATAAAGATATTAATGATGCTTGGTCTCAATGGGCAGAAAGACACGAAGTCACTGCTCCGGAAAAGACTATTGTCACTATCGCTGGTAAAGCTAACGGCGGTTATGAATTTGAAAAGTGGGTAACTCCTACTGGTGCTAATCTTCCTAATAATGAAAATAATATCATTGTTGAAGAAGGTCTGCATCGCAAAGTTTATACTGCTTATTTTAAGGAAACTTACATTCCACCTGAAATTCATATTGTTAATATCACTGCTGGTTCTAATGGTAAATGTAAATATAAGATTGGCTCTGGTGAATATTCAGAAGCTGCATCTTCGCATTCTAACATTAGTGTTACTGACGGTGAGACAATTAAGGTATTAGGTGTTCCTGATAGCGGTTATTCTTTTGAACAATGGAATATTGGTGGAACTACTTCTAACTCTAATCCTTATTCAAAGGTTATCACTGAAAATGTAGATTTCTCTTGTACGTTCGTAGAGATTCCACCGGAAGAAGTTACTATTACGGTAGGTTCTGACGGAACTAATGAAACTCGTTATCGTATAGGGGATGGTTCTTGGTCTAGTTGGTCTACTTCTAAACATACGTTTAAAACTAATGTAGGTTCGATTTATTCAGTTGAAGCTCGTGCGGTTGGCAATTACAAGTTCAGAGAGTGGAATACAAGTGGTGCAAAGGTTTCAGATAATCCTGCAACATTCACTGCTAAAACCGGAACGAATGCAACACATATTGCTACGTTCGACCAAGTGATCATGCGAACGCTAACTCTTACTGCTGGAACGGGTGGTAAATGTCGTGCAAAGATCAGTGGAAGTTGGAGCGACTATTATAGTGGCACAAAGACTTACTCTGATATTGTTGACGGAACTACCGTTTCTATAGAAGCATTAGCAGATAGCGGCTATCATTTTAAGAAATGGACTGATTCGGGTGCGCCCTCGACTACTTCACGTGATATTGTCATGAATGACTCTAAATCTATTGAAGCTCGTTTTGAGGTTGATGCCCCTGATAAATTTCAAGTCACCTATGAAGCTATTCCTAACGGAAGTGCTACAATGGAAGGTGCTGGTACTTATAATGATGGTGATACTTGTACGATTAAAGTTAATGTAAGTCCGGGTTATACTTTGAATAAAGTGTTTGTTGATGGTGTTAAAATCACTCTTAACAGTAACAATCAGTATAGCTTTGTGGTTGAGAAAAACATTAAGGTTACTATTGAATGTGATCTTATTCCTGAACCCACACATTATACACTTACAGTTAAAACCGAAGATGAAGGTGTAGCTCAAGGTGGTGTTGGTATCAATAAAGAATCTAATTTGGGAGTTGAAACTGCTGAATTTGAGGATGGTACTGTTGCTACTATTCATGCTACAGCTGCTGAAGGTTATAGCTTTGGCGGTTGGTGGAAAGATGGAGTTAAGGTTTCTGATGATGTAACTCTAAGTGTTACTGTTGATGCTAATAAGACTTATATTGCTAAGTTTACTCAAGATCCATATCTCGAATTAGATAAGACTTCTCTTACTTTCGAGGCTGCTGGTGGAACTCAAATCGTTAATATTACTTCTAACGTCGAATGGACGGTTTCATAATTAGGGAGGGGTACTAAGATGGCTATTGCTTCTTGGCTTACCCCTACCGCTAAGAGTGGTACGGGTAATAAAACGGTTGGTTTAACTGCGAGTAAGAATACCGGTGCGAGCAGAACAACTATTGTTACTGTTTCAGTCAGCGGTATTACGAAAACTATTAATTGTACTCAAACGGAAGCTGATAAGTTTACTATTAAGATTTCTTCTTTAACTACTAATAGTTCAGGAACTACTATCACAAATGTTGGTGATTGTTCTATTGGTGCATCTGCTACAGGTGGAATTAAAGAAGGAACTTATTATCGTGATACTAGTGTCACATTAACTGCTAAAGCTGCTCCTACTGGGTATGATTTTGTTGGTTGGTATGAAGGTTCTAATCTTGTTTCTACAAGTCTTTCTTTTAGTGTTACTTTAACTGCTAATAGAACTCTTGTTGCTAAATATAAGATTAAGAGCTACACTGTTAATGCAACTTCTGAGGATACAAACAAAGGTACTGTAAGTCCTGCTGGTCAAACTGTAGAACACGGTGCTAATGCTACTGTAGTTGCAACTCCTAAGGCTGCTTATAATTTTGCTGGTTGGTACAATGGAGCAACTAAAGTATCTAGCAATGCTTCATATACATTTGCTGTTACTGCCAATATCAACTTAACTGCTAAGTTTACAATTAAGACTTTCACAACTACTACCGCTAATTCAACTGGTGGTACAGCGAGCGTTAATAAGTCTAGTGTAGAATATGGTGGTTCTGCTATTTGGACAGCTACTCCAAGTACTGGCTATAACTTTAGCAAGTGGTCTAATGGCTCTACTGCTAATCCTCTGACAGTTTCTAACATTACTGCCAATACTCATATTACTCCGGTATTTGTTCTTAAGTCATATACTGTAACTTGGAATCCTAATGGTGGAACTGTAGATCCTACGTCAACTACTAAGACTCATGGTTCTACTTTAGGCACATTACCTACTCCGACAAGAGCTGCTGATGCTAAATACACTTATACATTTAAGGGTTGGTTTACAGCTGCAACAAGTGGTACTCAAATATCTGCATCTACTACTGTAACAGGAAACGTTACTTATTATGCTCAGTGGACTGCTACTCCTAGAAGTTACACTGCAACATTCAATGGTAACGGTGGTGGTACTCCTAGCCCATCAACTATTACTAAAACGTATGGTTCAGAATTAGGTACTCTTCCGACTTGTTCTAGGACAGGTTATACATTCCTCGGTTGGTACACAGCGTCTAGTGGCGGTACGAAAATTTCATCTGCTACTAAGATAACTGGTACTGTTACCTATTATGCTCAATGGTCTATTAATAGTTATACTTTAACCTATAATGTTAATGGTGGAAATGCAGTAAGTCCTGCTTCTAAGAGCGTTCAATACGGAAGTGCTTATGGCACTTTACCAACGCCTACTAAGAATTCGGATGCTGAATTTACTTATGCATTTGCGGGTTGGTATACTGCTGCTAGCGGTGGAACACAAGTTACTGCTAATACGACAATGGGTGCAAGTAATACTACAATATATGCACATTGGACTGCAACTAAACGGAGTTATACAATAAATTATCAAACAACATACGGATCTTTGAATAGGACTAGTCAATCTGTTGCTTATGGGTCGAAAGGCTCTTGTACTTTGACTATGCCTTCAAATAATGCTCAGTACACTTATACTTTTCAAGGCTGGTATACTGCTGCTAACGGTGGTGGAACTAAGGTTGGTTCTTCATTAACTTTAGAAACGCCGAGTGTAACAGGTGCTGCTACTTATTATGCTTATGTGACCAGAGCTGTTAATAGGTACACCTTTACATTTAACGCTAATGGTGGTAGTACCCCTTCTTCTTCATCTATAACTAAAGATTATAATGAAGCTATTGGAACGTTACCTACTTGTTCAAGAGCTGCGAATAATACTTATACGTATGCGTTCGCAGGTTGGTTCGATACTGCTGCTGCTAGTGGTGGTACTCAATTGACTACGACAACTAAGGTTACTTCTAATAAGACTTGGTACGCTAGATGGACTGCAACTTATAAGAATTATATAGTTACTTGGAATGGTAATGGTGGTACTCCTAGCAAGTCTAGTAGTTCATTCCATTACAATGATGCTTTAGGAACTCTACCTACTGCTACAAGAACTGGATATACTTTTAAGGGATGGTCTACGTCAGCTAGTGGTTCTGTTAATGTAAGCACAACTACCAAAGTTACTGGTAATGTTACTTACTATGCTGTATGGCAAATTAACAGTTATACACTGACTGTAACTGCGGGTGCAGGTGGTACTGTTAGTGGAAGTGGTACTTACAATTATGGTGCAACTGCTACATTAAAGGCTACACCGTCTGCCGGTTATCACTTTGTTAAATGGAGTGATGGTAATACGAATGCTAGCAGAACTGTTACTGTTACTGGAAATGCTACTTACACTGCAACGTTTGAACAAGATCCTTATTTGAATCTTGATAAAACTAGTCTAACGTTTGAAGCTGCTGGTGGTACACAAACTGTCAAAGTAACTTCTAATGTTAATTGGACTGTTTCTTAAACTTTTAAATGTTCCGCTACGCTTTGCAGACCCCAGTAGGGGAATAGCTTGTGGGGCGTGCGGAACTTCAAACTTTTTTACGAATAATTAAATTTTTATCATTATGATTGGAGATTCTGCTTTGAATGAAAGAGCAACTGCTGTTGAAATTGGAGGTTTGGTTGATGGAGTTGGTGCACCTGTTATGCGTGCAGGATATGCTTTGAAAGCTAAACCGAGTTGGATCACTTTAAGTGCTGTTGAGGGAACTGGTAACTCTCAAGTAGATGTTACTGCTCCGGTTTATAAAGGTCGTAACGGACGTTCTGGTTTGATTACCGTTACTGTTGAAGATTTGACTGAAGACGTTACGTTACAGCAGGAAGGTTCTACGATTTGGGATGTTACTACTCAATCATTAGCTTTTGTTAAAACGGGTGAAGCTAAGAAGTTCACTGGTAACTCCAACTTAGCTTCTATCACGTATGCGGTTGATTCTAACGCTTCTTCTTGGTTGACTGCTGGTAAATTAGTAGTTGCTACTAAACAATATAATTCAGGTGCAACTATCGAAGGTGACCCTGGAGCAGATGATGTTTACGCTTTCGAAATTACGTTTACCGCTGCTGCTAACCCGACGGTTAACACTCGTTCCGGTAATATTACTGTTAATGGGCAGAAATATACGGTAACTCAAGCTGCTGGTGATGCTACTCTGTCTGTATCTCCAACAGCATTGACTTTCACTGCTGCGGGAGAAACTAAACAGATAACGATTACTACGAATACCGCTTGGACTATTTCGTAAGTCGTCTGTTGATTTGATTATGGGTCTGATAGGTGCTAAGGTGCCTATTAGACCTTTTGTCGTATAAACAAATATCTAAAGATATGATTAAAAAAACATTTACTATCACACCTGAATCAGGAAGTAATAACGGTAGTATAAGTATTAATGCTGAAGCTAATACTGATACTAATGATGTTCAAGAAATAATTGTTATTACAGGGAATGGTATAAATAAATCAATTAATTTACTTCAAAAAGGTCATATTAATGTTTATACTGATTGGGCTAAACGAGTTGATTCTAACTGGAGTCTTGAAGGTAATTTTATATTTCCTGATGTCTTTTATGGTAAAGGTACTACAACACAACCTATAAAGTTTCCTGTTGATAAAGTTTGGATTTATAATGGAGAAATAGTAAAACCGCTCGAGCCTAGTGCATCTGGTGCTCTTATAGATTTAGCAAGTAATAGACAAATTAATAGATCTATTGCAACTAATAAAACTTATAATTATAAACTCAATGATAATATTATAAAAACTAATGGTTGTTGGGTCTTTAGTGTTGTTCTTAATAGAAATATTGCTAATAATGATTCTATAGAATTATATACTGGTGATTCTAGTACTTGTGAATTATGTGTTAATGATTTTCAACTTAGACTTGCTACAGGTAGTCCTAATATATCTGAATTTGAAGCATATCTACAAACTCTTGGTTGGACGGTTGAAATTATTAATAATAATCAAAACAATCGGATTAAGTTTAAGAGATATAATGATGATTATGCTTATGTTCCTTTGTTTGTGAAAATGATGAGACAAAAATCCGATCCTGATGTTAGTGATACTTGTAATCTTATAATAGCATAAAATAACCTTTTTGAATAATTAATTGATACTCTTAATTATACTAGAGATTAATTAAATTATTCAATTTATGACTAATGACGGAATTAGTGAAATAATACCTACAGATAACTTAAATCCATATATTAATTTTAGAGCTAATGATATTGGTTTTATAATAATATGTGATAATGGATTCTTACCTATACCTCAGACTAGTCAATACATTGTTAGTTTTAAAAATTCCAGTGGTGATACTACCTATGGTTTTAGATTTTATATGGTTTAAATTATGGAAGAAACAATTGTTTTTAATCTCTTTAATTCTATAAGTTTTGCTTTTATCGCTATTGTGCTTTTAGCTACTTATGGTATTAACGAGATTGCTACTAAGATTGCTAAGAAGAAACTACCGAGATACTTCAAGTCTCTTGTTAGCTTAATCGTAGGTATTGCAACTATGGTGCTTTACTTATACAAATTAGATGCTTCACTGGAAACGGTGCTGCTATCTTTTCTGATATGTACCTTTGGGTATGATTTAATTATCAAACCTATACTCAAAGCTATAAAACGGCATTTTGCTGATTCTAAAAGCGTATAATCGCGGACTAAAGAAGTGCTACTGCTAAATTGCGTAGTACTCCTCTTTGTCATATCAAGGAAAATCATTGCTAGCTTAAATCATAGACTAAAAGTTCTATTAATGATTTAAATTCCTTTAGATATGACACCTGTGACTTATACTAATTTGAATAAGCTCTTATTAATTAGAGATATTCAAGAGATTGCTAAAACTTATATCAATGATGATAGAAGTTATCGTTGGATTCGGAAGAACAAAATTGCTGACGTATATCATATTAGTTATGTAACTTTTATAAATTACATTAATGACCCTAACGGTTACGAAGGTATTGCTTTCCAAAGATGGTTAGCTGATATTAAAGCTCAAGACGATGAAGTGCCTTGGCAGAGATTCATCTAATTAGTTTTGGTCGCAGATGTTATTTATATCAAGGCAATTTTAATTATTCCTAATCCGACTACTGGTTTCGCTGGTAGTCGGATTTTTTTGTTTATAGCAACTTATTCAAACACGCAAGTATGAATTATAAAACACGTTGTGTAATGAGTGGTATTTTTATTGCTATATTGAACTTGATTGGTGTTATTGTTTCATCTATTGGTGTTGTCTTCGTAAAAGAATGGATTGCTAAAAAGAGACGTAAAGTTGTTACTAATCTTCTTACATCTAAAGCAGAATGTTGGATGCAACTCGATAAAATAGCCGCAAACATTAGAGAATCTCTTAATGCTAAAGGTGTTTACATTGCATACTTTCATAATGGTGGTAAGTTCTGTAATGGTATTAATATGGATAAGTTTACTGTTATCGCAGAAGATTACGATATTAGTATTACAGATCCTTATAAGAATCGTTATAAGAATGTTCTTACTTCTATTATGCCTTATACTATTCTACGCTTATACAGAGATAGTAAGTACATTTTCCGTATGAGTGCTTTGACAAAGTATCATTCTAATATGTATGTTGGAGATCTTCGTTCACGTGGATGTAATACTGCTATTAGCATTCTTATTCGTGACTTGAAAACTGATATGCCTATTGGCTTTCTTAGTACTGAGTTCGAGCTTGACTTTGAACCTGACGCTGAAATGATGCAAACATTCTGGAAAAATCACAATCGTATTTCTCGCAATATGACTATGGTTATAGATGCGACAGAAGATACCATTAAAAACTAAAATACCATGACTGTTATTTACGCAAGAACTAGTCTGCCATCAAGGTGTGGTAGAGGTCTTAAAAATCAAAAGAACGTTATTAGAGTTACTAACCGGTATACTAATGCTGGTCCGTGGCACGGGGTTGTTCCAGTTAAGAATCGTCCTATTATGATTATAGGTGGTTCTGATACTCCTGAACTTGAATTGTCTACTAATCTTCTTAAATTTATCCCTAGAGGTGAAACTAAGGAGCTTGGTATTACTACTAATAAATCTTGGCGAATTGTTTAATGTATTATTATGGCAACACTTAATCAATTAGGAAGTAAGATTTCTAATATATTAGGTAAGCCCGGTGATCATAGCATTCAAGAGAGAGCTAAAGATGCTTGTAAGGCACTCTTTGCTACTTTTATTCGTCAGAGTATTGAGAGCAATGGTGTAGATGAGATGCTTAAAGTTAGCTTTAATGTTCCTCTTATCTGCGTTCCGCTTACCGATATAGAAAACACATATGCAGGAATTGGTGCTAAAGATATGGTTCTTACTACTGAGCATCGAGTTCCTACATCTTTACGTATGTCTAATGATGCACCTTTTCTTCATGTTTATACTCAACATGATGATGGAAGTCTTATTACATATAAGTACGCTAATAATAGCGTAGTTCCGCTCCTTACCACAGTTTATTCCCCTACTGGGGTTTGGGGAGTGTATCAAATCGTTAATGGTAAACTTAAAATTATTATCAAAAATACTCTCAAAAACTTTGAGATTGATGCTAAAAATTATAAGTTTGTAACAATCGTGTATGTAGCTGAAAATCCTGCTGAGGTTATCACTATGTATATGGAAGATGATGGTCAAGATATTGAACTTCCTCTTCCAGCTGATATGATAGAACGTATAACTTATGAGGTTCTTAGAACTGAATTTGGTATTAAGCCTACAGAACACGAAGTTAAGATTATTAGTGATGCAACTTATGCTCCTAATGATCCTAATGGTACTCAACGTTTAATCCATAATAAAGTAGAATAAACTATATGGAATCCATGCACTATTACCACGACTATCTCGAACAATGTTATAACACTATCGAGAAATTAAGTACTGATCTTCATAACATTTATGTTAGACGTAACAATCTAGCTAATATCTGTTATGCTAATCTGAATCTTCTTGAATTGAATGGAATAACTAAAGAGATTATTGATGATCTTATTTTAGGTAAACGAGTTAAAGGTGTTAAGCTCTTACGTAAACTTAATTGGAGTGACGAAGCTAAAGCAGTATCTCTTCGTATTACGTTCAATCGTTTTGTTTATCTATCTACTATTCGTATTCCTAAACTTCTTGCTATTATTAGATATTACGATTGGATGTGTCGTATTCCTTATCCGATATTTAATCAAATACAAAGAGGTCTTAATAAGTCTCTAATTGAGAATCTTATTCGTGGTGATAGTGTTTCTTTAGGTACTTACATTGGTAAGTTTCAAGTTCAACGTGCTGTCGCTAGAGAATCTGTTGATTGGGCTGCTTCGTTTCGTCTTAGGGATGAGATGATTGCTGCTGGTATCGAAGTTAAGAGTTTTCTTAATCCTTATGGTAAGAATTGGCACGTTAAATCTGATAATCCGTATTATTGGTTCTGTAAATGGATACGTCATAATATGGGTGTTGATGTTGTACCTAATCAAATATTCTATAAATTTAAACCTAATCATTGTCATGTAAACATTATGACTAGTGATAAGGTGCTTAGGCATAAATCTATAGAAGAAGTTATTAAAGCGGATAATCTTGCATTTGATGCTAAACTCAAATACATGATTGAACATGATAAAACTATTATGGATAGGTATCCGCCTACTAAAAGCAAAAGAGAACGTATTAAAAACAATGAAGTAGATGAATACATTAGACCAAAACTTGATTAGTTCTAGTGTTGTTATTCATAGGATTATAGAAGATTATGATGTTCATTCTATGGACTTTATGACTCGTATTCCTACTTGGATATGTGAAGCTCTTGCTGATTTAAATATTCAACAACATCTTATTAATGTTGGTAAAGTTATCGACTTTGATGAGTATCGTTGTGAGATTCCAGAGGGTTGTGAGAATATACGTCTTGTTACAATTAATGGTAAACGTGCGGATTTTACTACTAATCCTGCTCCATTTGAGCATGATGATGGAAATTATATACCGCTCGCCGTTTCATTCCCGATAGGAGTAAACCTTACAGAGAATGTCGTTTTTGACTTCATACGGACGATTTCCGACAGTTTATATACATATTCGATTAACGAGTCGTATTTGCATCTGAATGTCAGAAAAGGCACGCTAGGCGTCTTATTTCACGGGTTGCCAATGACACTTGACGAGATTCTTAAAATCAATGTTCCTCTTATACCTAATAATGATGTTCTTATTGATGCTCTAAAGAACTTTGTTATGATGCGTATTCTTCAACGTAATTACCGCCATCCAGTTATGAATCTAAAAGAGAGTAATCCTTACACTAATCCTGCATTAGCATACGATAATGCTAAAATAAAAGTTAGAAATACTTGCAATAGGCTTACTAAAGATAAACGAGATGATTGCAGTAAATCTATGTTGAACTTCTTCTTAAACATGAAAAACCGTTATGTGAATTAATTATGAATATAAATGATGGTTTATATCCTAATGCTAATCCCGGTGCAGTCAGAAATGGTGTTAAATCATTTGCGTTAAATATAATGTATAATGATGATGGTAATACTCTGATTAACGAGAATGGTTTTGAGGTTTATAAAAAAGACTTAGACGTCTACGGAACTTTAGTTGGTAAAATTGAAGTTCCGTTAGGCGTCATTTTGTTTTTTAAAGGTACTCCTGATAAAATAGTTTATATATATCAAACAACTAAAGATAAAGATGATATTAAAACTATTGTATTTCAAGGTAACTTTAATTTTACTATAGATCATCCTATTAGTGGTACATTCACATATATTGATGAAACTAATTTATTTATAACATTTACTGAAGGTGTATCTAGTGATAATGAAACTCGTATTCTATATATTACTGAAGCTCAAAGTAAATATAAAGGATATATTGAAAATCCTATTATTAAAGATAATGTTACTACAATTACATTTAAAGAAGGTTTTGAATATATTCTTAATCTCATTCCTGATATAGTATTTCCCACATTAGATGTTAATATTATTGCTGGAGGTCTTAAAGCTGGAGGTTATCAATTTGCAACATCTATTAAATTACATGATGGAACATATAGTGATTATTCTCTATTATCTCCTGTATATTATGCCGCTCCTGATTATGGTGAGAACATTGCTATAGGCGATGTAACTAAAAAGGGATTTAGATTTAAATTTAGTAAAGCAGGTACTTACAAATTAGCTATAGTATATAAAAGTCTTACTACAGAAGAATGTTATGAAACTTTTGAAATTAATATTCCATCTGTTAATAGTACTTTTGATTTTACTACTATATCTAAGATGAAATCTATTTCTATAGATGATATAATTATAAGTAATACCGCTTATACTAAAGATGAAGCTCAAACATCTTTTGATGGTTATCTTCTTAGAGGTAATGTTGTTACTCCTGAATATAAAGATATTACTGATTTCTTCACAAGTATTGATGGTGAACTTCTTCTTCAAAAAATTAAAATTGATTTTGTTAAGTTTGCTGAATTTAGTGGTGTAAAAGATTTTGTTAATACTTCTATTACTCCTCATAGTGGAAGTGGTAAAGTTGGAGATTTCTTTAAATCTAAAGATATATCTAATAGTGGTTCTTTTAAGGAAGATGAAGTTTATTATTTCTTTATTACTTTTATTGATCATAAAGGTAAATATATAAATAGTTTTCCTATTAAAAATTCTCGTGGAACTTATGCTCATATAATCAATGCTTCTAAAACTAAAACTCTTGATTTGTATGGAGCTAAAGTTAATATGAATACTTTTGTTTCAGCTTTTAATACTAATATTAATATTACTAAATTTAAAAATAGTATTAAGAGTTATGCTATTTATTATGCTAAATCTACACCTGAGATTTCAAACTGGATTTCTCAATGTCTTACCATTCGTGATATAGGAACTAATGATGTAATTGGAGATAATTATGAAGATCCTTTTAGATCCGCAAGTCGTTTTAGGTTATATCCTATTGAATATCTTGTTACTAATACTGTGTTACCTTCATTCTATATTAAGGGTCTTAGGTATAATAAAGAAGCTAAGATATGCCTTAATAATTATGAAGGTGGTTCTGGTACTGAATGGGGAAATGATGCCATTCATCAAGCATGGAATGCAGAAGATAGAGCCAGATTAAATTCTCTTATTCAAGAAAATCTTCTTAATGGCAAGAATCTTAATACTCCTGATAAATCAATTAACGCTGGTAAATATCTAGGAGCTTTTGATAGGCTTAGTAAATATACTAAAAAGACTGATATGCCTAAGACTAGTAAAGATTTTAATATGTTTACTGATTGGGGAGATCATATCAAAGGCCCTTGGGAATCTGGAGATCTTGTTCATTCTATTCTCGATACAGAAACTACAGATATTGCGAATAATGCTCCATATCCTACAATTCTTAATGCAGACTTTTATCCTGTTAATAATAGTGCTATATCTAATGCTGGATGTGATAGTAGTTTCAAATTAATTAATGGTTCTACTATGCTTCAAGAGAATATCTTTGGTTTAGCTAAAGAAGGTACTGATAGTGAAGGTGGAACTAGTTTACCTAATGAGTCTCTTACGGATATTGTTTATAAACAAGCTGATGAAGAAATTGATGGTATTAAACGAGATGTAAGAACTCAAACTAGAATTATTTCTGTTATAACTAAAGATGATAATTCTGATAGTTATAGACAAGAATTAACTACTATTAAAGAGAAACTTATATACGCCAATGGTTATAATAATGCTGAATATTTAAAACAAAATTCAGAAGGCACTTGGGAAGTTATAACAGATGAAAAAGAAGCTACTATAGTTTTAAGTAGTGAAATTACTGTTAAAACTCTTACAGCTGAAGAATATAATTCTATTATTATTGAAGTATCTAATAAAGATGATTCTAATTGGATTCTTCTTTATAATGAGAATAAAAAATATTATAACTTTGATACGTTTACTATATTTAATAGAGGTATTGTAGATTTAAATCGTTATTATGACGTTAATACAATTCCTGTACCTGATTTATTTAATTTATCTTTAGTTGCTGCATCTAGTATATATCCTATAGAGAATACTGATGAAATTATTCTTATTGGTGATACATTTCCTGCTTGTGTTACTCAACGTTGCACTTGTCCTTCAAATAAATTTAATAATGTTGGAGATGCCACTCATCATAATAATAACATCTATCATATTCATCGTATGATTGTTACTTATTATATTAAAAGTAGAATGAATTTTCTTGCACTTCATAGTGGTAAAAATGTAAATAGTTCTATTATTAAATATAAAGGTACTACAGCTAATAATAATTTTTCTGGTAAAGCTAATAAATTCAATATCAATACTATTATCAATAAATTCACAAGTGGTCTTAGTGAAGAATATGCTCCTCACACTATGGATATATATCCGACTACTTTTGATTATGATTCTATTATTGATCTAGGTTATAGAGATTATGTCATTGATAACTTTTGGCATACCGAAGATGGAAGTGCTTATGATGTTGAAATGAATTGGAAAGGTTTCAATGATATTACTCAATTTAAATCTACTGATAATCTAAAAGATACATTCGCTGCTAGAATTATTCGTTCTAATGTTAATACTATGGAATCGAATGATATTGGTTGGCGTAAATTTAAAGCTGATTCTTATAAAGATATTCCTATTACTAAAGGTTCTATTGTAAATCTTTTATCAGATGCTAAATCTCTTTATATTCAAATGGAACATACTCTATTTGTAACATCTGTTAAAGATAGTCTTAATCAAGAAGAAGATGGAACTTATATTGGTACTAGTGACATCTTTGAAAGAACTCCTATTGAAATTATATTTAATAATACCGGTAAGATCGGATGTAATAATAAGTTTTCTTCTATTATTACTAGATATGGTTATTTTGTTTGTGATAACTTTACAGGTACTATATATCATGTTAAAGGTGAATCAGATGTATCTGATATTTCATCTATAGGTCTTCAAGGTTGGTTTAAAGAATATATTAAAGAAAATGCTATTAATCCTCTAAATACTAATGGTAATTTCTTTATATTCGATGATTATAATAGTCGTATCATATTTGTTTCTAATAATCCAGATAATACTTATACGATTTCATATAATCTTAAGACTAATCTTTGGATTAGTTTTCATTCTTATAATCCTATTATTACTTGGTCGAATCGCTTAGGTACATTTGTTGTTGATACAAATAATACTAAGATTTATAAGATTAATGCACCTAATAAATGTATATATTTTGATAATAAGATAATGCCATCTATTGCTCAATTTATATATAATGAAGAACCTCTTGTTAGTAAGTTATTTAATCATATTGAATGGAATAGCACACTTGTTCATAATTGGAATCATCTTACTGCTGATAAGATTAAATTCTTATATGATAAGACTATTGATTATTTAATGATTAATACTGATACTCAAAGTACTGGTATTCTTCCAATGATTCTAGATGAAACTTGGTATGATGACCATACTCTTAAATACAAAGCTGGACACTATTTATGGAATCTCATAGAAGACCATATAGACAACGATAGAGCATTCCAAATTCTCAATCCATCTAATATACCTTTTGAAATAGATCGCCTCTTAGGAATGAGATATGAGCTTAAAGCATGGTATGAATACAGCAAGATTCAGAATCAGTTCGGGTATATAACAATGGTGTACTTAAATCGTTTTATTGATACTACTACTAACGAAGATATTGATGAAACTGATGTCAATGCTATCATAGATAAGCATTTAGATAATATTGATATTACTAGTAAAGATTCTAATATCAAACAAGCTGAACTTAGATTATATGATATTAACGTTGTTGTTACTAAGAATACTAGATTATAAACTTAGAGGAACTCTGTAGACCCCGGTAGGGAAAGAGCTTGTGGAAGCGAGAGGAACTCTGTTAATATACTAAGTATGCCTAAAAGTAAAACTAAAACTAATAGTAATGATAGAGAATATGTAAATAGACGTCTTGCTCTTGCTAGAAAGTTCTATGATTACATAAATGCTTTTGAAGATGATTATGCAGATAATAGAAGTAGAAGAATAGCTCGGGAAAATAAGAATTCTTCTGATTTTATTATTCCTGATAGTGATTATCCTGATTATTTAGTTTCACGAGCTTTACAAGCTATGTTTGAAACTGAATATGGTGCAGATTTATTTGAAGCTAATGGGGATAGATATTATAATCCTAATGATGATACCATTTTACTCACTAAAGATCAACATGGAAATTCTATTTCTCCAATGCGTATTAAAACAACTCCTTTGCATGATATAATTAGAGCTGCAAAGAAGGTTAAAGGTTCTAGTATTGATAAAGCTCTTGCTCTAGCATATACTGAATCTACATTTGGTGTTAATCCTCATTTACGGGGTTTTCTAGGTCGTAAAGGTGAAACTTCTAAAGAAAATGTAACTAAAGCGATGAATGAAAATCTTAAAGCCTATAATGAAAGTAATACGTATAATCCTGCTCAGTTATTAGGATTAGATCATATAGATCCTGATAATGTTACTAAAGTTAATACGTATTTATCTAAATTAGTTGGTAAAGACGCTAATGCTAAAGAGTTATTCGAATATGAAGATGATGGCTTTGGTGGTAAAAATATCAATCTAACTCGTAAAGGTGAAGAATACTTTGGTAAACGCCTTAATAATTGGTTAAGTGAAGGTAAACTACCTAATGTTTTAGTAAATGGCATGATTAATGCCGAGAACTATGTTGAATCTTATGATCCTACTATTCAAGCTTTAAAGTATTTTCAAAAGAATCCTGTTAAATATAATAGTTCTATATATAAAGCCGAAGATGCTGGTCAAGATATTAGTAAAATGTCTGATGCTATGAAAAGCATTATTGGTCTTAGAAAATATAATCCTGAATTAGATATGTGGATAGAAAAGAATAAACGTTATGGTGGTACTGTTAAAACACTTAAAGGTAGACGTAAACGTTATGATCTAGGAGGTGCCAGAGATAATGTTAATAGTGTTACTGGAAGTAGCTGGGGTGCAGGTAAAGGTATTCAAGGAGCTGAAACTAAAAGCGGTTTAGCTAAAGGTCTAGGAATAGGTTCTACTGTAGGTGCCGCAGCAGGAAGTATAGTTCCCGGAGTAGGAACTGCAATTGGTGGTGTGATTGGAGGTATTATCGGTGGTGTTTCTGGTTTAATTAGTGGTATTTTTGGTGGACGAAGAAAAAAACGTAAAGCTAGAGAAGCTGCTATTAGAGCAGATATTACTAAAAATTATGAGCTTGGTCAAGATGATATTCGTATTGATCAACAAGCTTTAAATGATATTACAATTAATACAAATCCTATAGATATTTATGGAGATAATTCTATACCTACAGGTAATACTCAAACCGTTAGTAATCAATATGATATGATTGGTGCTCCTACAAAAGAAAATTATGAATTTGCTTTTAGATGTGGAGGTAGACGTAAAAGATATGCTGATGGAGGTTCTATAAATCAAGTTGCATCTAATGCGGCAATAGTTGAAGGACCTAGTCATGAACAAGGTGGTGTTCCTTATGGAGCAAATGCAGAAGTAGAAGGTGGTGAAGCAATACTTAATGGAAGTAATGCTGATTATATATTTAGTGATACTCTTAAGCTAGGAGATAGAACTTTTGCAGATATTGCTAAACCTCTTATGCTACACAAAGGTTATCTTGAAGATAAGTTAGCTAAAAGTTCTGTAATACTAGGTGGTCTTTTACGACTTACAGATCGTAGTACTTATGCTATAGATCGTAACACTAATGCTCGTAATACTGAAAAGCAATCTGCTAGACACAATAGACTTCTTGCTGAAATTAATGGAGTTCAAGCCAAATTGAATAATCTTTATAATCAACAAGAAGCTATGAAGGCTGAATCTGGTGATGTTGCAGAACCTAAACAAGAATTTGCTCTTGGAGGTTCTATATTTGCTTGTGGAGGTAGACGTAAATATCCTAATGGAGGTTTAACTATTCCACCTTTACAATTTGTAACACCTACTCCTCAATTTGCTGAAATGGATATTCAAACTGTATCTCCTATTACATCTACTGTAAACACTGAAGCTATGAGTGGTGCTACAATGGGAGCTAATATAATTGCTAATTTTATGGCTCAAGATGCTATGAATAAACGTCAAGCTGTTGTATCCGGATTACCTCCTCATATTAAAGATGCTGTGCTTAGTGAAGTTGGTATGAGATGTGGTGGAAGAGTTAAGAAAGCTGATGGAGGTTCTGTTCAAGTGTCTCCTTTTAGTGATTTGAATATTCAAGTTAATAATCCAACTAAACAGATGATTAATCCTAATCCTTATCTTATGACTCCTATGATGCTTAGAAGATATGGAGGTAAAACTAAACGTTATGATTTAGGTGGATTTATTTCAGATGAAAGTGGTAATCTAATAGGTGCTGCTGGTAATCTTATAGGTAGTCTTATGCAAGGTCGCAGTAAACGTAAACTTGCTAAGAGCATTTCTGATATGCCAATTCCTAAAAGAGAATATCTTGATAATGTAAATCTTGAATGGGATATAAATACTGATGCTACTAGAAGAGAAGTTATTGATCAAATTTCTGCTATTGAAGATTTTGTTAAATCTAATTCATCTAGTGCTCCTGTAGCAAGACAAGCTATGCTCAGAGCTAGAAGTAAAGGAGCTAGTGTTTTGGGTAAACTAAAACAAGATGAGTTAATGCAAGAACTTAATATTAGAAATCAAGCTCGTCAAATGAATGCTGAAATTGCTGCTAAGAATAAACAGATTAAATACGAGAATGAAGTTGATGCTTTTGAGAAAGCTAATCTTGCAGCTTCTTTGTTAGCAGAAGGTAATACAGGTATAAGAGATGCTCTTGTAGGTTTAACAGGAGATATTCAAAAAATGCTTAATGATCATACTCTTCTCAATAATAAGCGTAATTCTAATATATTACATCTATTATCTAATGATAAGTCTATAGGCTTCTTAAAGAATCTATCTGATAAACAAATATCAAGACTCTTTGGTAAAGATGCTGTAGCTCTTAAAGGTAAAAGATGTGGTGGTAAAGTTAAGAAAAGATATGGTGGTAAAAGATGTGCTTAATTAACTACTGTTATAACTCCGGATTAACGTCCGGAGTTTTGTTGTATATATAAATTTAATTCTTATGGCAATCATAAATAGTATTGAAAATATAGTTGTTAAGTCAGGTAAAGACTTTAAACATAATGAAATGCAAGATATGTTTACTCCTCGTGCTAGAATGATGGATCAAAATCTTGCTGTTATGTCTTCTTTGCAAGAACGTGCTATTCGAAATGAAAATGCTTATAATGAAATGGCAATTAAGATGTCTGAATATAATGCGATTCAAGGTGCAGATGAAGAAGCTCTTGCAGGTAAAATTAATGAAACTCAAGAACACATTAAAGCTAAAGTTGATGAAGATGGAGGTTGGTTCTTTGCAGATACTGCTGTTTCAGATGGTGCTCGTAGATTTTTAACTGATGAAGGTGTTAAAACAATTCTAAGTAATAAAGCTCAATTTGATGCTATGATGCAAGCTAATGAACAATCTGATGCTTCAGAAGAATATAAAGCATTAAATAGAGCTATGATTCTTAAACGGTTTAATGATGCAGGAGGTAGTTTAGGAGGTAATGGTAAACAATCTATTAGTGCTTTTGGTACAGCTCTTGGTTCAGGTCATGATAGAGAAGCTTTACGTAAAGAAATGCTTGAATACTTTAAAGCTATGAAATCTGATGAAAAAGTTATTTATAGTGAACAATTCCGTAAACAAGCTATAGATTTAATGAATAATCCTACAATTGATGCTATTACTAAATCTACTCTAAAAACTTTATCTAATCCTACTCTTCATAGATTTCAAAGTTTTACTAAAACTATTGAAAGCATAGGAGATGATAGATTAATAAATGTTGCTAAAGCCATTGTATCTAACAATAGTAAATTTAAAAATGCTTTATTAAAAGAAGCAGAATTAAATCTATTTGCTCTAGAACAAAAAGGTATTACGCCTAGTAATGCTGTAAAAGACAATATATATTCTACAGCTTTTACTGATTCTAATATTTTAAAAACTTTAGTAATAAATTCTCCTGAATATAAAAATGCTAATGGTAATGAAAAGATTGTATTGCTTAATGCTGTAAACAATCCTAATAGTATTTATATAAAAGAATTAATAGATAGAAATTATAGCTTTTTAAATCAAAATCCTAATGAAACTGAATCTGATTATGAAGCTAGATTATCTAATTTTTATAAAGCTAATTATATAGATTCTGAAATATCTAATGTTGCTACTTATTTATTGCCTATGAGATATACTAAAGAGAAACTTGATGTAGATAATAAGTTCTTTGAAAGTCTATTTAATAAGCAACTAGAAAAGTCTGAAGATACTTCTAAAATACTTACTAGAGAAAGAGATGGTTTAGTTGGAACAATAGTTAATCTTCCTAGTATGACTTCTGAACTAGAGGCAAATCGTAAAGCAAGATTACTTAATCAAACTTCTCAACATTCAAGAAATATATCTGAATTAGAAAGATTTAATGACTATTTAGCTAAAAAGTCTACTAATGGAGAAGATATAACTAAAGAAGATGAAGATAAATTAAAAGCTCTTAACCTTAGAGTTCAAGAATCTCAAAGTATAATCAATAACATTCTTTCTGAATATGATGCTTATAAAGGTGGTATTCCAACAAATAAAAAAGATAAAGTAAATTTAAACTTAGCACTTCAAAAGACTATTAAAGAATATTATGATGTATTTAATCGTGTTGGAATTTTTAGAAGTTTAACTAATGTTATCAATGAAGAAACTTCTAACTTAGATGAAAATGGAAATCCTATTAAAGGTACAGGCGTTAATCTTAGAGATGGTGTTAAATTTAATGCAAATGATAGAACTCAGAAAAATATAAATGAATATCTTCATATAAAAGATATAAGTTATATATTAAGTAATTCAGATACTCCAGAGGAAGGTATTAAGAAAGCCACAGAGTTTATAAAAAATAGCAGCAAAACTAATCCTTATGTAAAAGAGTTTGCAGATAATATATCTAAAACATTTGGGGATATTAGTACTGGATTAACTTCTATTCTAATGGGTAATCTGATTGAAAACTATGGTAATGAAACTAATATGATTCAGTCTAATCCCGGAGTTGTTATTGGTATATCCAAACCTACAGAAACAGGTATTGTAAGTACTGTTAAAAATAATATAGCTTATAAAATTGAAAATCATCCTGAAGCATTTACTATTATTGATAATCAATTGCTAGATGATGATGATTTAGAGTTAGATGCTGAATCTGTTGGTGTTCCTATAAATTTGAATAATGAATCTCTTAGGAAATTCTTATATACTGAAGATAAAGGTACAGATAAGAACCCTAAATATTCTAAATCAGATATTACTTATGAACTTATGGAATTGAGTGATGGTCGTAAAGCACTTAATCTTATAAAGAATGTTCAAGGTTTTAATAATGTTAAACAGAAACTCACTATTATTGCGAATAATGATGCCGATCAGAATACTATAGATGAATTTGAATTAGCTATGCGTATGACTTCTGCATTCGATATGGCTGATAGACCTAATGCTGATACAAAATTTATATTTGATGCTATGTCTACACATCATGGTGGAAGTTTAACTTTTGGTCCAGATCCTTCCAATGCTATTCAAATGAATGATGCTTCTGCATATAATACTGTTGAATATAATGGAAGATATTACAATAATGTTAAGTCGTTATTAAATGCTTTTGTTAAAAATCCTACAACAAATGTAGATAAAACTATATATCATAATAATTTTAGAATTACATTTAGTAAAGATTCAAATAATAATTTTACTACTCAAATTGATACGTATGATAGTACAACAAATTCATTTGAGCTTACAGATAAATTTATAAGTGATAATTCTGAAGACTTTATTAATAATACACAACGTAGATTAAGCGTTATATCATCTATATTAGATTATAAAGATGCTTATAGATTAACTAAAGAACAATTAGATAATCTTACTAAGTTTAATGCTAATATGTCTACAGCTAATTTTAATTATTGATATTATGCCTATTGATTTTGATAAATTAGAAAGCATACAAAGAAAATCTACTTATGCTCCTAAAGATAAGTATAAAAGATCTTCTTTTAATCCTAATGCTTATAGTATAGATAATAAGTTACTACTCAATTTAAGAAAACATTCTGGAAATAGTCAAAATATAGTTCCCGGTAATGTTAATGCTTATATTGAAGATAGAGCTGGAAATCAATCTACTTGGAATCGTATTGGTAACTCTCTTGTTCAAACTGTTGGAGAAATAGTTGGAGGTACAATAGAAAGTGCGGGTTCATTACTCGCACTTCCTGCTAAACTTGTAGGAAGTGATGAGGCTTATACTCGTAACTTCTTAGAACGAATTGGTAACTCTATTAATGAAGGTATTAAGGAAGCATTTCCTATTTATATGACTGAACAAGCTCAAAGTGGTAGTTTGTTAGATCGTATGAGTGGAGGTGGTTATTGGGCGTCTATAATTCCCTCTATACTAGGTAGTACTGTTAGTATAATGCTACCTGCTCGTGGTGCTTCTCTATTACTTGGAAAAGCCTTTAGAGGTGCTGTAAATCTCGGAAGTAAATCTAAGTACGTTAAAGATGTATTTGGTATTGCTAATAAAATGCAGAAAGCAAAAGCTCTAAATAATACTAGTAAAATCGCTGATATTTGTGGTTCTGCTGTAATTAGTAGAGTACTTGATTCTTCACGTGAAGCCTATGGTACTTATGAACAAGAACGTGAATGGTTTCTTAATAATTATAAGAACTATGTTGAACGTGATGAAAATGGTAATGCTATTCTTAAAGCTCCGAGATTAGAAGAAGTTCCTCTAAATGATACTAATATTGAAAGTATTGCTGATAGATATGCAGATAATGCAGCTTCTAAAGGTTATTGGAGATCTATGTCTAATATAGCTTATGACGTAGTTGAATGGATGAATATCTTAGGTACTGCTAAAACTCTTACTAAAGCTACTAGAGATAACATTCGTAAAGCTATGGCAACTGGTGATAAATTTGCTATAGTTCGTACATTAAATGCTATACCCAATGCTGATAAAGGTCAAATTCTTAGAACTATTGGAGGTTTCGCTGGAGGTTCTCTTGCTGAAATGGCAGATGAAATGACTATGAGTATTGCGATGCAAGAAGGTGCTCATGCGGCTCGTAAAGATTTTGGTTTACTTTCTAATACTGACGCTCTTACTGATTTTAGCATGAGAGTTAGTAGTTATCTTAAAGATCCTGATATTTGGACTGAAGGTATTGGAGGTCTTTTAGGTGGTATTGGTATGCAAACAATAATGCCATTTATTGAAACTAAGATCAATAAACGTGGTATTGAAAGAGAACATGAATATCTTAAAGGTATTGAACGTGCTACAGAAGCTATGCGTTCAGGTCTTGATGGTATTGTTGAATCTCTTGCAGAAGGTGATATTGTTGGTGCTAAACTGAAAGAACAAGAAGCTATTCTTAATCAAGTTGCAGCTAATAGTCTTGATGGTTCACTTGAGTTCTATAAAGAGATGCTTAGAAATATGAGTGCTTCTCTTAAAGAAATTCAATCTATTAAATATAGAAAAGATAGAGGTGAAGCTATTAGTGCCGAAGAACAAATTGCACTTGATAAAGGTGAATCTTTACTTGCAAATGCTGATTACTTTGAACAGACTCTTAATAAGATTGAAGCTGTTGAAGATATTTACAATAAACATTTCGATGCAGTCAATGGTACTACCGACAAAAATCTCTATGAATATCAACGTCGTATTGCTACTCTTGAAGCTCAAAAAAGACTTAATGAACTAGAACTCGAAGCTATTACAGCTAATCCTGCTGAATATCAAAAGCGTGCTGCTGAATCTAAAGAGTATCTTAGTAATTATGTTGATTCTAAATATACAGACGATAATATTCGTATAGCTAAGAAAGCCGATATAAACACTTATGTTGAAAACAATGCAACTCTCGAAGATACTAAAGCTGCATTAAGTGTTTACGATAAAATGATTGCTAGTCTTAAGAAGCAAATTGCTGAACTTGAAAATGCAATCACTAATGCTCCTAAAGATGCTACTGCTGAGCAATTGCTAGGTCTTAAAATAGCTCTTAAAGGTGCTAATAGTAAACTCGAATCTTATAATAAAACTCTTAGTGATATTAGTAATATTCGAGATACAGCAATTAAAAACATTGAAGCTCTTAATTTAAATAAAGATGATAAAGAGGCTGCTCAACAAACTAGAACTCTTTTATCTAATCTTACTAATCCAGAAGAAGCTAAACGATTCTATGAAAATAGAAGAACTGCTATTAATGCTGAACTTGATTATTATCGCAATGGTAATGGATTTGAAGATATTAAAGATCAAATCAAATTATATGAAGATGAAATCAAAGCCTCTACTGATAAAGATCTAATTGATGAACTTAATACGTATCAAACTTCTGAAGCTTTACAAGCGGATGAATCAAAGTTCTCTGATTCAGACACAAGAAAAGCTGCATATAATGCCCGTTTTGCTAGACTACAAAGACAAGAATCTGACACTAAAGCCGCTAACGCTCGTAGAGAAGCTGCACTTAAAGCAGAACAAGAACGTCAAGCAAGACAACAAGAAGAACGTGATGCGCTTGCAACAGAAGAAGATTCAAATGCTGCACCGATAGGTAGTGGTACATTCGGTAGATCTTATAGAGAATTTGAAGGAATTAAACCTTTATCTAGTGAAGCTTCTAGTCTCTATGATGCTCTTATGTCTGAATCTCAAGTTACAGATTTACCTCTTGCTAACGTTATTGAAAATAGACGTAAAAGCAAATCTCTTACTTCTAAAGATGCAATGCTTCTTGAAGAAATTAAAGAGTTTAATGATGCTACTAATAGAGCTTTAGATAATTCATTTGATACACTTACAACTACAAATCTTAAATGGATTGTTACTCGTATTGCTGCTAAATACTCTATATTCGATAATATATTCTTCGGTCGTAGATTCAATTGGGTTGATGCTGTTACTAAAACAGAAGTTGAATATGCGCCCAGTGTAAATAACGGTGATCTTAGTGCTGAACTTAATAGTTATTTGTGGCATCTTAGTCGTTATACTGCTCAAGTTCTTGAACAAAGTGGTAGACCTCTGCCTAGTTTCTTAGCTGATGTTCACTTTGGTTTAAGTGAGACTACTAAGACTGATATTAATACTCTTACTAACAAAATTATGCAGGAAGCTAAGAGTATGCAAACTAAATTTGATATTATCAATAATACTATAGAAGATAACTTAGGTCGTAAGAATCCTAAATATGCTTTATATGTATCTATTGGTGGTATTGAATATAGAGTGCTTAATACTCCGAATCCTCGTAAAGATGTTGGTATTGTTATTGAAGGTTTTGAGAATCAACTTAATCGTTATGTGCTTACTCCCGCTAATATGGCAACTCCTAACGATGATTATATTCTCATTGCTAGACAAACACAAAGCTCCGCTCCTGACCAGTCCTTGTCTCCTACCGGGGACTACAAAGCTCAACAGAGTTCCACTGATGAAACTATTACTCCTAAAACTGAGATTACAGAGACTGTTTCTAGTGCTAATGGTATTACTACTGAATTTGTAAGTGATGAAAGTTCTACTAATACCGATAATGCGCCAATCGAGTTTGTAACGGCTTCAAATCAGCCCCTTATAGACTTCAAAATAGAGGGTATTGATACTAAATCCATGCTCGAATTTTTAACGTCTCTAATGAGCCAAGAGGGGGTAAATTTGGCATTATTCGACACGGATTTGATAAACGCTTTAGTGCTGATTCCAAAGCTACTTAGAAACACTAAAGTTGGTAGTAAGTATGCTTCTGATGCTTATATTAAAGCTCTAATGAATAAGTACTTTACAGACGCTAAACTCACTGGTGTTGAAACTAAGATTATTGAAACTGCTAAGAAAGTCGCAGCTGCTATTAGTATTAACATTGATGAAGGTGGAAATTCAATTCGACTGAATACTGCTGAAAATTGTCGTAATGCTATCAATGCTCTTGATAATCTTAAGAGTTTATATAAAGATGAATCTAAATGGTTATCAGATATGCAATCTCTTACAGATGCTCTGAATACTGTTTATGAATCTGATCTTGTTGCTAAGTTTGCACAAGTTCTTACTCAATCTAAAGATTATAATTCTAATGCTATTGCCATACGTCTTGATGAAACTCTTCATAACAAATTTGCTATAATTGCTCAAGACTTAGGTGGTATCTTTGTTGATAATCTTAATCTCTTTAGTACACTTGTTGCTTTTATTAGTGATAGAAGTGGTTTTAGAATTAATAAGATTAACTATTATGATCTTGTTAATGGTATGCGTGAATATCGTGGTGATAATTACAAAGAACTCATACCTGAAATCATGTCTATTATGAATATTACTAATTATCTTCATAATGAATTTAAGAATAGACGTGATTACTATAGTGCTAGATTTGCAGTAACTAAAGATGCTACTTATAAAGAGCTTTATAATAATTATAGTTTCTTTTATGATCTTATAGATGTTGCTCCTACTAATGGTTTACCTTTAACAGAAGCTCAAGTTCTTGATTTTATTAATCGTACACCTGAGATTAAAGGTAAAACATATCATGAAGGTCTCGATATTAACTTTAGTCCTAACGGTGCTCCAGAGAATATTCTAGATAATAGTACTGCTACTAATTTAGGTATCTATGAGTTACTTGATGATATTAAAGAAGGTGATGAGGTTACTGTAGTTCAAACTGATTTAGAAGAGAATCCTAATAGAGCTTCTTATGATGTTGTAATGAATCGTAATGGTAAAGAGTATAAATTAGGTTCTATTCCTAAACTAGAAACTATTACAAATGGTATAGCGTATACAATTCAAGGTGCGAATGGTGTGTATTATCCACGTAAATTTGCATTTACTGATGATATGGCTAAAACCTTTGCTGAATATCAAAGAGAGCTATTTAGATTCATGTATCATTACGATATTGCTTTTAATCCTCGTAATAATATATCTGCTAAAGATAGAGAGAACTCTGAACATAACATTGATATTATCTTTGATCAGTTTAGAAAAGATCGTTTTAAGAAGCTAATGGATACACTTAAAGAACTTGTGTATTCTAATCTTACATCTAAGCAGATTAAAGATATTATGAATAGTCAGACAATGATCGGAGTTGTTGATTCTGAATATACAGGTGATACTGACGGTGAAATTTCTATTGATAATGTAGCTCTTTCATTTAATCAAATATATCAAATTTGTACTGATTTATTTCCTGCTTCTAGGATTAATCATTCAAATATGGATAGTATTATGAATGCTACGGCTATTACGAAACATTTCAATGACGCTGTTAATCGTCATGAAATGATCTTCCGTAATAATCAAGCTATTCGTAATGATATTCGCTTTACAGGTTCTAATACTTTTAGAATAAGTCATATTAGTGCTGGTAGAATACTAATTAATGATGAAGCTCGCAACGAAGATCATGAAGCTAAACATGGATTACCTATTATGCATCATCGCAATTCTTTATTAGATTCTATTAAACCTACCAAAGATGTTCTTGATTCTAAAGGTAAACCTAGAGTTCAAATACTAGCTATTGATGAGAATGGTATTGGTAGAGATCCTAAAACTGGTGGTATTGTTCAGAATATAGATAAGTTTGCAACACCTCATGTAGCTGATACTTTTATTGGTAATAGACGTCATGAAGTTGTTGTTATACCTCAAACTGATTCACTTAATACTGTATTCCCTATATATCCTAATACTATTATGGGTTCTATCACCGATGAAACAGAAGAAGCTCGTATTAGTAAATTAGGTAAATATACAAAATATATTGGTGATGCTATTAAAGAAATTCTTGCTCTTAATACTGGTAATATAACCGAAGCTAGACTTGATATTTCTAATAGACTTCAAAATATTATTATATGTAATGAACGTAGTAGTGCCATTCAAGATGATATTTATTTTCAATCTGGTAACAATGGTGATGGTAGTAAACGTTATGTAATGCTCAAAGCTGTTCTTGGTGATGGTAAAGGTAAAGAAGCTTATCATAAGTTTATTCAAACTACTATTGATGGGCGCGACGCTGTTATTCATTATACTTCTAGTAATAAACTTGATGTTGCTAACTATAATGGTGCTTTAAATCATCCTAGTTATCCACATACTGTTTATTACTTAGATACTCCTGCTGATGTTCAAAAGTTTAATAATAAACTTAATAGTATAATTCCTAATCTAGTTCGTCAATTCGGTCTTAAAGATGGAATTGCTGTAGCTAAAGATTCTACTGGTAGTTCTTATACTACTGGATATACAGATCCGGTTACAGGCGAACGTTATGAAGATATATATGACTATTATATGGCAACTAATGCTAGATATTCAGATGTAGCTTCAGTTAAAGATAGATATGGAAATGTTATAAGTAATGTTACTATTGCCGGAAATGCTCCTATTAAGTTTTCTATTGCAACAAAAGCATTCGATACTGAAACTGATGTTCCTCAACGTTTTTATGATCCCGTTGAATTACTTAAAACAGTTCAAGATGCTGATCGCTATAAAGAAGATTGGTCTAGTATCTCTAAACTTGCTAATATACTTGAATATGAAGCTGGTATTAATCCAGTTTATATTAAGCATAATGTAAGTGAAGCTAAGATTAATATTGAAAGCGAAGGTTATACTGATCCTGTTAAGATTGCTGATGATGGTTTTTATCGTAATCAATTTAGGATTGATATTAACTACAATTATGATCATGCTAATCGTAAGGAACATCAAGGTTATTTAACTCGTACTCTAGCTCATGAGATGATTCATACTTATATTATGAAATTCTTTAATGCTACTCATCGAGATATTAATAACCCTGAATTACTTGCTAAACGTGAAGCTCTTATTGATTATAATAATAAAGAGTGGCAAGAGTGGTTTGCTGATTTTAATCAAGCTGTTATAAATGCTCGTGCTGAACTTACAGGTAAAACTGATTTAAATGATCGTGAGAGATTCTTAAAGGATATGCTTAGTGATAAAGGTATTGCTAATAGATTTATTGAAATTATTAGTCAAGAAATCTCTAGTATATCTGAATCTATTGATACTAAACTTAAAGATCGTGCTAAAGGTACTAAGAATGTTATTAATGGTAAAGATGCTATCTCTGAAATTGTAACTTATTCTCTAACTGATCCTCGTATCTTTAGACTTCTCAATGAACTTCATTCTACTACTGAACGTGTTGAAGGTTCTGAAAATCTTGAAACTCCTACGTTTTGGGAGAAGTTTAAAAGAATTCTTCTTAATATATTTGAGAAGATCTTTGGTTTCAAAGATACTGAAGTTAAAACTGATTCTCTTATGGAACGTTTTAATGATGTTCTTAATAGAATCTATAATAAAGACTTTAGAGATATGGAACCTGATGGTATTACTTATGGTATTCGGACGAACTCTCCAGCCCCCGGTAGAGAAGGAGCTGTGGAAGGGAGCGGAACATCTGCTATATCTACTGTTGAATCTACGACTACAGAAGTTCAAAATGCTGTTAATACAGCTGCGAATGGTGATGCAAATGCTACAGCTGAATCTCCTACGCAAACTACTCCTCGTCGTAGGGCTAGACTTGGTACTAGTTCCAATAGTAATATCAAAGCTGCACAAGTTCTCGAAGCTGTAAAATATTTACATGATTCGGTTGATAGTTTGAATAAAAATAGTAACTTAGATGAAACTAATAAACGTATTTGTTAAACGTATAAAACTTCTACTATGGGTTTAGATTGTAATATTATCCCTCAGATTAAAATTGGTGATAGCTATACTGATAGTAAGTGTTTTCAAGATCTATGGGATAGGGCAAAGAAGCTCTATCCTAATAATCCTGTTAAAGCACGTGCTGTTGCTAAAGCTGATTACGATGCTCTTAAATCTGCTTCGTTTACATCCGAGCATGGCGACTGGGTGTTACTTCGTGCCGTCCAAAATGCAGGACTGACAGACGCTCAATTTGCCACTTTTCAGAGCGTTTACGGCAATAATATAGAACGCTTGACCAAAAGTATTACCGTGCCATTAAACGAGCAGGGAGAGCCGGAAATAAGGTCATTTCATAAATACACTGCTGTTAAGAAAGCACAAGTTCTATATGATAATGATTATCCTTTTATTGCTGATAGTGAGCAAATGTATTTGAATCGTATCTTTGCTGCTATTGCTTTTAGACTTGAACCTCAATTCAAGAATCTTACTTATAAAGATTTTAAGAATGGTGTTACAATTCGTTCTTTAATTGCTACTGTATTGCGTCAGTATGCTCAAAATGATAATCCTGACGTTGGTTATTTAGGATTTGCAGCTCAATATAATAATCGTCTCGATGAACTTGAAGCTGCTGGAGTTGCTGATGAAATTATAGATAACGATCCTCTTCTTATCAGTTATGAAAGTAAGATGAATAATCTTCTTAGACTTGCAGATCAACTTGATAATCTAGATGATCAAGGTATTTGGCAGAGTTTCATTAATTATTATAAAGCCGAATTTATGGCTGATATTAATGATTTCGATGTTGAAGACCACATGACTATGGGAGAGATCAATGGTGCTTCTATGACTGATGAGCAAAATATCAATAAGTCTTGGAATAGTTCTCTTCAATTTAAAGTTGATCGTAAGAATACTGCTTCTTCTCGATTCAAACGTATGCTTACAGAAATGATTTATAATAATCAAAGTAATCTGTTTGCTACACTTGAAGATTCTCAATTTAATGGTACTGCTTCGTATTATAATAAATATGGTTTAGCAATGCCATTTGATATTAATGTTCTTTGGAACTCTTTGATTGATGCTACTCGTTATGCAGCTAATAAAGAAGAACTTATAAATAGTCTTAAAGTTACTTCTGAATCTGTTTATAATGGTCAACTTCAACCTATTATTGATCAAATTGAGATTCTTCCAAATGATGATGCTAGTACTATTGAACGTAAAGAAATATTCTACAATATGTACATGGCATCTGTTGATATGGCTACGACTGTTGTTACTCAAAGTGAGACTATGAGTTACAATATGTCAGAAAGCGATTATAGTCTTGCTTATTCTGTTAAAGAGAGTAATCGTCAATCATTTGCTACTACTAATATCTATAATCAATATCGTAGTATTCTTAGTAATAAGTTTCAATATGTTGGTAGTCGTGCCGCTGTTCAGTATGATATTAATGCTATATATAAAACCGGTAAATCTATTACGGATAAAGTAAATACTTTACTGTATAAATCTAATAATGTTGGTATTAATTGGTCTCCTAATACTATATTTAATTATTTATCTATTAAATTTAGTGTTCCTTTTGATGTAATTAAAGCTTTATATCATGACGGAAATGATGATAGTAAAGTTAATAAACTTGTATATCAAAAAATTGAGACTGAACTTGTCAATATTGATGGTGTATTCGATAAGATTCTTAATCAAATTAAAGCTAATGTTACTGATAAACAAAGTGAAAAAGCTAAAGATCGTCAATCACGTAGAATCAAAAGATTGTTTTATGAAGGCTTCAAAGCAGGAGATGAAATTGATTCTGTTGTGGATGATATGCGTGGTCGTATTAATATTCTTGCAACTGTAGGTGGTTGTGATCCGGCTATTAAAGTTGATTTGTCTTACATTAATGTTCAAGGTGAACAAGAATATACTCCTGAGTTCTATAATCATATTACGTCAATGCTTCAAGGTATTGTTAATCGTATTGGTGAAGTTAATGTAGAACTTATGAAATATCGTTTCAATGATTTCTTAAAATCTAAAGGTACTAAATATCATCCTCTTATTTGGAATCTTGGTAATGGTATGGGCGGTGATGGTAAGGGTTTCTTTAATTTTAGAAAAGATGAAAATGATAATGCTATACTTGACGAAAATGGTTATCGTATTCTTGATGCTGTAAATCCTGTTAATGTTGAAGCTGTTAAAGCTTTTCAATATGCTCGATTTAATGGTATGTCTAATCGTGATCAAGGTATTGGAACTCCTTATGTTGATATGCACGATTACATTTGGACACGTGATGTTATTCTTCGTCAATTCCAAGGTCGTTATTCATTACCTTCTGCTGATGCTTCTCGTATATATGAGTTTGTAACTGGAAATACTCTCACTGAACCTAATGCTACTAAAAGAAGTCTTCCGTTTAAACTTATAAATACTGATGGTACTTTTATTAATTATCGAATAGCTCGTACTAATGATCTTGAATCTAACTACTTATTTCAACGTGTGAAAGATACTTTCCGTACTGAAATGGAAATGATGCTTGAAGCTAGACGTCTGTTATTTGATTATGATGCTAATACTCAAACTCTTTCTATTAAGAAAGAATATCTTAGGCCAGAAGATGATGTTCGTCAAGAATTTAATTCTTTAGATTCAGATGAACGTAGTAGAATGATTAGTGATCATAATGGTGATGCAGAAGCTGCCTTTAGAGCTTTCTATGAAAGTCGTGCTTTTGATAAAGATACATTTGAAGGTCTTCAAGCTCCTATATTCTGGGATGGTAAAGCTCTTCTTAAAAATGGTAAGCCTACAGGTAATATCTTTAAGTTTGGTAATCTTAATTTTAGATATACTGATGCTAACGGTAATACTACTGTAAGAAGTATTATAGATTATATCGAAGATGCTTTTAATGAGCTTCATCCTGATGCCGCAAGTTCATTCGGTAAATTCGAACCGTTCATGATTTGTGGTGAAGATTTCAATACTGCTTATGGCGATGTTATTGATAATGCTTATATGCGAATGTTTGTTGATAGAATCAATAGTCATCTTCAAGATGCTTTTGATTATCTAGCTCCTGTTAGAGATAATATTCAATCGACTCTTACATATAAGAATCAACTTAAAGCTCTTAATGAAACGCTTCCTGAAGATTATAAAAATGATCGTTATTGGGGTTATGTTGTTTCTAATCTTCTTTGTAATCATTATGTTGCTGATATAGCTATTCAAGAGATATTCACTGGTTATACTTTTGAATTTAAGAATGCTCTTGATTGGGCTAAGCGTGCATCTCAAGGTGTAAGACCGGGTTCTACTACTCGTTCTAATACTACATATACACAGATTGTTGTATCTGATGTTAATCTTAAAGACAATATGCTACAGAAGATGCTCGAACCATTTGCAAATGATAAAGCAACTTCTGATGAACTTAATAGACGCTTTGGTTCTAAGACTATTACAACTGCTGATGCTTTTAATGTTATTACACAAGATGAGTGTATTAGACGTTTCAAAGCTATGGGTGATTATGATAGTTTTACTTTACCTTCTGGTAGAACTCTAGCTGATATTGTCGCTGATGAGGATACGCCTATTAGTCCTAACGATTATGCACGTATTGTTGAACAGTTAAAGTATTACTTCTATAAACGTGGTAAGTCTACGCTTAATAATAGATTTAATACTGATATTGTATTCTCGCATCAAGATAAGAATAGTACTCTTGTTATATTTAAACGTATGTACAAAGGTACTAGTTATGAAACTCTTTATGATTGGATGAAACAAGAAGGTATTGATTCTATTAACTTTGAATCTGGTCATAAAGTTGGTGGTATGCCTAAAGTTCAACTCTTTGATATATCTAGAGATATTGCTGTTGATTCTAAAGGTTTCCCTATTTTAGATGCAAATGGTAAATATACTTATACTAATGGTACAAAAGCTACTCTTAATATTCAGTATAATGAAGCTACCAAACGTCTTGAATTAAAAGGTTATCCTAAAGGTGTTGAAGATTTTAAACAAACTCTTAGTCATAGTAACCTCTATATTCAACAACAAGTTCCTTCACATCTTATGGATGAAAAGAATAAGATTGGTACTCAGCTTCAAAAGCGTATTCTTGATAACCTTGTATTTAATGGAGATTATACTATAGGTAGTACTGTTCGTAAAGGTAAAACTGGAGATTATTCTTATGATGGTTCAGGAGCTTTTGAGTATTATCAGATGTTACTTTCTGCTAACGCAAATGATGAGATGTATCGTTTGTTGGCTGATTGGGGTGCTATTACTAATGACGGTAATATTAAATATACTTCAATTGAAACTGACGGTGGTCTCAGAAATGTTATCGGTGTTGATCTTGATTTAGTTCTTGCAGATCTTCGTAGATATTTTAATGAAACTGAAATTGATAGAAATTTCATAAAAGCTACTGTTGTTGTTAATGGTAAACCTTTTATACCTTTTTATCATCCTACGATTAAGAGTCGTATTGAATCAGTTCTATTAGCTCGTATTACACGTCGTGTTACTAATCTTAAACTTAAAGGTGCTCACGTTACTATTCAACCTGATACTTTCTTACAACCCGCTGCTGTTACGTTGGACAAAAAAGGGATTGTTGAAGGGACTCAAGCTAATGTTCAACGTATGTATCTTGAAGGTCAAATTAAGTTCTCTGATGATTATTGGCAATCTCGGGCTGAACTTAATGAAGATGGTACGATTAAAAGAGATGCTAACGGTACGCCTATAATTAAGAAAAATGCTGACTTTAAACTTCAAAGTGAATATTGGGAAACTAAAGCTGATGGTACTAAAGTCTTTCATCCTGCTGAGATTATACTTAATAACTGGGATTCTCGATTTAAATTAGATGCTAATGGTAATCTTGATTTGAATAGTGTTCCAGAGAATCTTAGAACGATGTTTGGTATTCGTATTCCTACTGAGGGTCATCAATCTATGTTCATTGCTAAAGTTGTAGGAGTTCTGAATAATGGTGCTAGTCAAGCTATAGTTCCTGAACATCTTGTTACTCGTACTGGTTGGGACTACGATATTGATAGTATCTACTTATCTATGAAAGAATTTGACGTTATTGATGGACAATATGTTGAATATACTAAAAATGATAGTGATACTTATAAACGTCAATCTTTGGAATACGTTTCTGATGTTTACTTTAGTAAAACTAAAGATGCACTTAAAAACGCATATCTGAAAGAAAAGATTCCATTGATTAATGAACTTGCAGATATTAATGCTAAAATCAATGCACAAGCTAGTATTGATGATTCTGTTATAAGACGCTTAAAGCAAGAATATAAGAATCTACAGCAACAACGCTTCTATTCAAAGAACGTATCCGAGCGTAATGCGCTTGCTAAAGCTATGGAATTAAAGTCTGCCGAGATTGAAGCTTATAATGCTGCAAATATGAATCCGACTATATCTGATGCAGAACTTAAAGCATTATATGATACTAAAGCTAGTATTTACTCTAAACTTAAAAAAGCTAAGAGTGATTATGATGCTAAATACGAGAAATTCATTAAAGAAACTGTTACTCCAAAATGGAATAGTCTTAATGAATATCGTCGTATGCCTAGAGCTGCTAAGGATAATGCTATAATTGATACTTGGATTGGTATTCACTCTGATATTAAGAATACTCTTAATAAAGAGAAACCCAATGAGTTTGATCATAGTAAAGCTGCTGCTGCTTATATAAATAGAATTGCTGGTTATGATAACTCTATGATGAATCAGCATTTTCTTATTGATCAGATTAAGATTCGTAATATTAATAATAATATTGCAGTTCTTAAAGGTCAATCCATTGCAGCGGATAATGCTCTATCTATAATGGGATTTACACAGACTATGTTGTCTGATGAATTTGCTATTCCTATTAGACTTAATTTCAGTGATATTAAAGGTTATAGTGAAGATATTCCTAATAAAGCTGAATGGGCTAGAAAGCAGATTCTTAAATGCTTTAAAGATGAAAGATTATCTAATGGTGAACACAGTGTTCAAGTAGATGTAGCTTCTAATAGCGTTACAGTTTGGTGTCGTTCTCTTTATAATAATGATTATGGTACTTGGACTGATATAAATGGTGAGCCTATATCTGCACAGCGTTCTGAATTAACATCTCATATTCTTGATGCTGTTAAAGATAATCTTTGGTTTAATATGAATACATATACTATTGGTAATACCGCTTTACTTGCTTCATTCCCTATAAGTTGGAATGCTAATCTTAATGCTGGCAATGCTAAAGTTGAAGGTACTAATAGATATATCTATTCTGCTCTTATTGAATCTCAGCAAATCATTACTGATTTTGTTACGAATATTTCAATTAAGTCTATTGAAAACTCTAATAACTTCACTAATGTTAGTTTCCATAATGTACGCAGTGATTATATGATTGACGCTGTTGCTACTATGAGTAAACTTCTTGCTGATAAAGGTAATAGTCTTAAAGCTTTTGCTAAGAGTTATTTTGAAACTACACAAGATAATGTAGGTCTTAAAGATGTTATTACTAAACTTAGTAAATATCTTGCACAAGAAGATCTTAGTAATATGGCAATTGCTAAAGCTCATGAACATGGTCATACAATAAACATGAAACAAATTCATGCTATGACTAGATTTATTGAAGCTCTTGCAAATGAAGTTGGTGTTACTGCATACGAAGTAGATAGTAAGATTCAGAATAAAGCTAAAACTATTACTGAACTTGATTCTCTATTTAAAGAAGGTCAAAACTATAAACATACAGTTGAAGATTTTGAAGCTTATGCTAATTATCTTAATCGACAACTTGAAGTTTTAGATTACTATATGTACGTTGATAAAGCTGTAAATGCTATGAAACGTGCACAAGGATGTCTTATTACTGAAAAGAAAGGTGCTGGTCCTAAGACTTCTGAAAGTAATAAGCTCTTTGAATCTATTGCAATGCTTGAGCATAATGTTAATACTCTTATTCAGAATGCTAAAGATGCAGGTATTCCTGAGAATATGCGCAATGAATTACTCTATAAATACTATAGTGTAAATGCAATTACTGATAAAGGTGAAGTCATTGATAATTGGTTGCTTAAAGCTAATGATTATCTTCTTGAAAATAAGGATTCTGATGGTAAGGTAATTCAACTTGATAAACCTAAATCCCCTTTTAGAATTGGTGATAAATCAATGATTGAAGCTATATTTCCGTCAGTTGTTAATACTAATTGGAAAATTGAAGATAGTGCTTATCCTATTCTTCAACAACAATTGTATTCTACTAATGAGATCTCTGTTAATATGTTTCATGATCTCTTCATTAGTGAGAATCCTGCTTTTAAAGATAAGATTAATTATTGTATGGCTAAGCTTAAACAGATTAATAATCCTGAACTTAGAGAAGCTCTGATTAATTATGCTATTATTGATAAAGTTAGACAAATGCCTTTCTTTAATGATGACAGTAAAAGTCCGGAAACACTTCTTGTTGAACGTGCTAAGTTATTAGGATGTGTTAATATTGTTAAAGACAAACAAACTAATGAATTTAAATTCAAAGGTGCTGTTGATTTAGCTCTTACTAATGTTAATCTTAAGAATTGGTACAATGAACTTGAAAGTAGAAATTATACTCATGATGAAAAAATAGCTATGTTTAAAGAATTACCTATTGGTATTCAATTAGCTATGGTTAAGAATACACTTACTGATGGTAGATATGTTGCTGTAAATGGTCAATATGTTACTAAAGGTAATCTTAGACTTAATCCTAATCATATTCTTTCATTGCTTTCTCCTAATACTATGGAGAGTACAATTGTAAGAACTGGATATATTTCTATTTCAACTAAGGAAAGTGATGATGTTGATTTTACTAGAGATACATTCTTTCAGCTTATTAATAGCCCTGATGAGTATTGTCGTATTCTTGGTGAGAACTTAGTTAAATACGCATTCTGGGTTAATAAACTTGATTTTGGTCGTAATCTTTCTAAATATATTCCTATTGATCTTTATGGTAAATTCAAAACTAAAGATGGTAACTATGTAAGTGCTTATAAGACTTCATGGGGAGATCAATTTGATTCTATTAGTTTTGAATCTATCGACGGTACTAGTGACAGAGATATTAGATTAGCTATGAGAGAACAAGGTATTACTAATGGCGGCAGTAACTTCCGTTCAGAAAATGCTGCTCTTTATAACTATGCTGAAGCTCTTTATGCTAGTCAAGCGAATGAAGATAATATTCTTCTTAGAACTAACGAAGAACTTGATGTTTTTATCGAAGCTTTTGTTCGTGCTAATTCTGAGAATACTCGTATCGTTAAATATATGAAACCTGAATATATTTATGATACTAATGATAAGAAGAGTAAAGTTAAAGATCAAACTCCTACTTTTACTAAGATTACTAAGAGTAATTTCTCTAGAGCTGTATTTGATCTTAAAGGTGCAGTAGCTAACGAATGGCATAAAGATGTTGATCTTGAAACTCGTAAGTATATAGAAGATGCTCTTAATAGTGTTATTAAAAATGCTATTGGTATTAAACATAATGATATTTGGAACATCGTTGGTCAAATGATCTTTGAACCTACTAGATATGTAAATAATTCTAGTTATGCTGATGATGTATATCTTAAGACTCGTGAAAAGGTAATTGATAAAGAACTTACTGGTCTTAAAAAGACTTACAAAGCTCAATTACCTGAAGGTATGCTTTATAAGCGTTTTGATATTAATGATTGTACGTTCTATTATCCTATTAATAAAACGTTTAAATCTGAATATCTTACTACAGCTAATGATTATTATAAATATAACATTGAAGCTCAAGAAATATACGAGAAACTTGCTACTATTTTGAGTAAGTTCTATCGTAGATTTAATTCATCTGTTACTAATGTAGAAACTCATAACAGTCTTACATCAGCTATAGACGCTGCTACAAGTAACGCTGATTATACAATTTATATTGGTAATGAATCTGATACATATAGAGGTCTTATTGATACTTCTGCTATTACTACTATTCCATTGCAGGCAGCTATCAATGACACTTTCGATACCGATACACTGCCCTCGGAAATCCAAAATTTGGCACTTGTCGGCAACGGAGAGACGCTTTCTCAATTGAAACGATTAACAATACAAGGACAACTTTTTAAGGGCTTAGACAGGCTTATTCAAAGGCTAAATCCAGCTAATGTTAGTGCAATTCAAGCTGATGGTATCAATGATATTATAGTTGATTACATTGGTATTAAAAAAGATCTTAATACTACTGTTCACACTATTAATAACTCAACTCCTAAGTTCTCTAAAGTCTTAGATACAGAGTTCATAGCTGATGATAATACTGGAACTAGTATGTCAAACCTTGAATTTATTAATACTCTTTATGAAGTTGAAAAGACTGCTATTGGTAATACTAAACTTCTTAGAGATGAAATGAATCTCATGGGTGAACTTAATACTAATCTTGATAAGCTTGATGCTAAAGCTCAAAGTGAAATTGCTAGACTTGGTAGAGATATGAATAGTCTTCCTAATTATGTTGAAACATTCAAGTATAATGCTAATATACTAGAGAATGTTAAAGATATGATTAAAGCTATTCAAATGCCAATGGATACTGATACTATATTTAAGCTTTGGACTAAAGGTACTGTTGCTGATCGTAAACAATGGGTTACTGATCTGAATAAACTCAGTAGTCTTATAAAGTCTCAAGCTTATATTGAAGATCTAAATCCTATTGACGAAGCTAGTTTTGAAAATGCTTCTCAAAATACTAAAGATAGTGTTGCAGAATTTAATGAAGCTCTTCTTAATCTTAAAGGTTTATATGCTGAGATTATGCCTCTTAAACGTAAAGTTGTTGATGCTTCTAAGATTTACTTTGGTTTCTTAATCAATCAAAGAAGTCATAATCCTGCTTTCAATACTAAGTTTAAGTATATTCAAGATAAGCTTGTTGAAAACGGTTTTAATGCTGATGAAATTGGCGTTTATACTATAAATGAAAGAGATATTCAAGAGAATATTCGTCGTATGCTCGGTGATAATCTTGATTTATCTACTGTTATTAAATGGTTAGATTCTGCTGCTCAAAGTGGTATTCCAATCATTGATACGGTTCTTTCTCAATATGAGTTCCATACTCTTAATGCTACTGAATTTGCTTTCAATAATAACAAGCGTACATTCGCATTATTTAAGAAGTATGATAGATTCTATAAAGAGAAATCTAATGGTAAACCTGATATGACTTTCTCTCAATCTCGTTCTAATGACTTTAGAGCTAGATTTATTAACGAAGCTAATTGTCAACTTGCTACACCATTTGATATGACTAAAGCTAATTACGATTATCAAATTGGTAAAGCTCGTGAATACGATGATTATATTAAGAGAAGATCTGAGTTAGAACCTCTATTAGAATCTGACGATTTTGCTACAGTTAAGAAAGCTCAAGATGCTCTTGCTAAACTTGAGGAAGAACATAAGAAAAGAGTTCGTGCTGTAGGTAAAACTATATATTCTACTATGAATGTTTCAATGCCTGCCAAAATTGTTAAAGGTAGACTTGAACTTGATCTTGAAAATGTATATAGTAATCCTAAGAAGTATTTTCCTAATCTTAGTGCCGAAGAAGCATACTATTATACTAAGCTAATTGAACGTGTCTATAAATCTAAGATTCGTAAGAAATTTGCTGAAGCTAATAATATTAAACTTAGTGTTAGAGGTCAAACTACTAATCGAGTTCTTCTTCAAGTTCAAACTGCGAAAGCTGATTATAGAGACGCTAAGTTTAGTAAACTTACTCATTCTGATATTGATATGATGGTTGAAATGCAAGAGATGTTTGCAGAACTTAATGATGTTGCAATGCCTAACACTGTTAGATCTGCTAGTTTCTTCCCGACTTTCATATCTGCTAATCATGTGAATGCTCTTAAACAACTTGTTGGTTATCACGAATTACAAGAAGATGATTATAAAAATACACTTAGTGGAGAGACTCAATACTATCTTAAAGCTACTGCACTTAATCGTCCAGAAGTTATAGGTCGTATTAAGTATGATCTCTACGCTATTACAAATAAAGAAGCTTATGACGCTCTAATTGAAAAAGCTAATAAAATAGCTAAACATAGAGGTTATTATAAACCTATTACTTCTATTGCAGATATTATCGAATATAATAAAGAGTTATCTGATAAACAATTAGGTGATGTTAGAGATCGTATGAACTTTGACCCTATGAATGTTACTCTTAATTATATTAATCAGCTTAAACGTATTAAAGTTAATCGTGACTTTGAGCCTGAACTTAATCTTCTGCAAACTATTCTTGCTATGCCTGAGTTCCAAGCTCGTGAATATGGTGTTAAGAGTAAGAATGTTATTAATAAGATTCTATCTCTTTATACTCATAAAACTGAAGTTGTTTCTCGTAAAGGTAAAGAAACAGAAGCTTTTGATAGATTTAAGAAATTCTATGATGTTTTTGAAGGTAAGAATCGTATTAATACATTAACTGATAAACTTCTTAATATACTTCATACAGTTAATAGTAAATCTCTTATGTGGATGAACTTAACTGCTGCTTTAAAGAATATTGGTACAGGTCATATCAATATTGTAAGCGAAGCAACTGGTGGTGAATTTACTACTAAAGCTACACTTCTTAAAGCTCATGAAATGTATATTAAAGCTCTTCCATCATTATGGGCATCACTCGGTGAATATACTTGTAATAATCTTGATGCAGCTTTAATGAAGTTAGCTGGTAATATTTTTGAAGATCATATTGAAGCTGGAGTAGATACTAAGACTAATATTGTTTCTCTTAGTATATCTAAATGGGATAATGTGATGTTTGCTCCTAATACTATTGGTGAGCATTATTTGCAATTCGCTACTTTCTTGTCAGCTATGCAAACTCATCGCATTGTTGCAGGTACTATTATGAATTATGATCAATTCGTATTCTCACTTAGAGAACGTCTCTTTAGAGATATGGTTGATGATGAAACTTATACTAAGTATAAAGCATATAAAGATAAACAAGAATCTGTTAAAGGTAATAACGTTGAATTTATAGATTATCTTTCTCGATTTATTGCTTATCGTGCTAATAACTTTACTAACGAATGGAAATCTAATTACGCTAAGGCTTATAAAGAAGGTCTTAAGAATGCTAGAGTTGAGTTTGAAAAGAATCAAGTTATATATGATGCTTTTGAACTTAAAGATGGTATCGCTTCAATTAAAGCTGAAAGTAATATAACTCTTGAAGATTTTGCTAAGTTCTTAGGTAAAGTTAAAGGTGTTAATCATAGCTTGCATGGTATTTATAATACTTTTGATAAATCTATGTTATCTGGTAAGATGTGGGGAGAGGTTATTCTTCAATTCCGTAAATGGCTTCGTCCTAACTTCATTCGTTATTGGGGTAAACGTGTTGGTAAAATTATATATGATGAGAGACTTGAATCTTATCGTAGTGGTGCTTATACTGATATGCTACAGTTTATAAGTGCTAATATGCGTAATAGATTTAGAGAAACTATTGATAAAGCTATAGAAAATGGAGAAGATATTGATTTTGCTACTAAAGCTAAAGCTATATTCAATGGGTTCTGTGGTTTATTATATTGGTTCAAAGATATAAACTTTAGATATAATACTCTACCTCAAGCTCAAAAGGCTAATATAAAAAGAGCCATGTTTAATTTTACAACTCTTGTTGGTTTATCTCTTGTAGCTGCTAGTCTATATGCTGCAAAAGATGATGACGATGAACTTGATGAAAATCGATTCTTTGCTCTTGCTTGTTATACTATTTATGGTGTTCAAACAGAGCTTTATGAAACTTCACCTTGGGGTCTTTATTCATTCTATAAACGTACTATGGAGGCACCTATACCTTTTGAAACAAGTATGTCTAATGTTCTTAATCTTGTTTATTGGACACTTATTGCTCCAATGATTGTAGATGATGAAGAAATGCTTTATGATAGAGGTGCATATAAAGATGAAGATAAACGTTGGATTGCATTTAAGAAAACTATTCCGTTATTCAATCAATACAACAAGATGTTCTATTTACCAAAGAACAATACATACTATATGCAACAGAACCCAATATTACAGATGATAGTTGAACTAAATAAGTAAGGACTTCTGTTGGACTTAAAAAAAATGAGAGAGGGCTTTCAGATAATACTGTCAGTCCTCTCTCTTCTTGTATCTATACTACTCATACTCCTGCTCGTGTCATTGCAAACGCTCCGCCCCGTTCCACATCTATCCCTCTACCGGGGTCTGCAATGCTCCACAATGCCATTTTTGCCACCTGCGGGCTTCATATATTGATTATCTATTGGCAGACGATAATTAGTTCATATCACAAAAGAAAGTGTCTCTATGAGGCTCTATTGAAGTCGTTTTAACCATACAGCTATGATGATTTATACTAACGTTAATACGACTAGCATTAGAAACGCTAAGAGTAGCTTTCCAAACCCCAGTAGGGAACATGGTGTGGTCAGGAGCGGAACTAAGCATAGCACTTGTAACAGCACTATGCTTAGAAGTATTAATAGTATCCCTCACTTTCACCACATTCACTTAGTCCACCAAAGCTAACTTTATTCACATTAACAATGAAAGGTAGAATCTTCTTAATTTGAGTAGAAGTAACAACAAAACTATTGTTAGTGCCCGGATGTCTCATAACATACTTAATACTACCAATATAAAGATTAGGAGATAGACGCTTATGCTTTTGCTTTTCAGCAGCGGTCATAGTAGCGAATCTATACACTTTATGCAAAACAGACCAATTACCAGTAAATTCTTGAATAAGAGTTCCATTTGCATCACGAGTAATCACATTCCCATCAACTTCAATATAACACATATGTGTTTTAGTTTCTTCCATTATGCAACTCTTAGTGCCGTTAGGGCAAGATCATAAGCCTTTTGATTTAGCTTATAAGCACCTTTTTTAGTAAGAGCTTCAAAGCGATCTTCAGAAGACTTATAATCAACAACATTATTTAGATAACAACTCACACCATTATAAAGCCAAAGCACAGTACCACGATGTAACTCTTGACCAACACCATTCTCAATAGTATCAAGAACAGCTTTGACTTTATTTTGAGTTTTAGTAGAAATAATATCCTTATCAGCAGCAAAGATATTAGTTCTAAGCTTCATGTGCTCTTGTTGTTCATCATTAAGAAACAGATTATACACAAAGCCAGTCATATTATTAGATTTAATATTAATGGCTTTAAGAGCTTGCATAGATTCTTGCATAGCTTCATGATAGATATGCGTAGCACGAATACTATTCACAGCACTCATAATAGCGTTGTGAACATTCTTTGTATGTTTAAAAGAAAACTGTTGTGTTGCATTTTTAATAGCTTGATTAAGCATATTATTACAAATAACACGAATATTTGTAACAGCACACGCGATTACTCCAGAACCATCATGACTATTGGTAAATAAGAGATACTTATCAATAAGATCTTTATTATCAATAGTGATAGCATCAGGGAATTTTGCAGTTACAAGCATACTTGCGCCATTCCTATAGCAACCAGCAGTTTCAATACGAACACTCTTATCATAATCACATATTTGATTAATAAAATCAAGAGCTACAGAGTTCTGTACAACTTCGTACTTAGAACCAACAGCACCAAATACACGATTTGTATCTTCTCTATAAGTAGCAAAACTGTTAGGAACTTTATATAACAGAAAGTTACCCGGATTAGCAGGATCTTCAAGACGAACACGAGTCTCTTTAATACCTACTTTATAATCAAGATTTGATTCTTTAATAGCATCCTCCATACTCAAATCATTGATAGGTTTACCCATTTCATTAAATACGAGAGGACGTCTTTGATAATTTACAAAAGGCATAATATACTTTGTTTCAATAGAAGTTTATTTTTTAATTGTAACAATATCCTTTTCTTGAAGCGTCCAAGCATCAAGACCTTCAGGAGATTGATTCAACGTTTCTTTAAGATTAGTACTATTAACATAGAATTTGAAATCACCTTCTTCAAAAGCAATTCCATGTTCAGCGAGAATAGCTTTAATCTTATTAGCTTTATCAAGATTTAAACCTTTATCAAGTTTAACATCAATAAAACCTTTAATTGCATCAATATTCGCAGGTACTGTATCAACAGATGGATTTTCAAAGTATTGATACATTTGATTAAGAAAGCTATTAAACATTTCCGTATCTGTAACAACTTCCTGACCTTTACGAACACTAATAGTAATATTCGGATATTTAAGAGACATACTACCAGTAGGCTCTTTAATACCAGTTTCAGCATTCTTCTTTAATACCGGTTCACCGTACTTATAAGCACATTCAGCCATAACATCTTTAAGACGTTTAATCTTTTTTTCAGTACGTTTAACACGATCATCAAGAGCTTGCTTGTATTGTTTAAGTAATGCTATATCAGTGTTATAACGATCTATAACAAAAGCATAAGCATAAAGTTTCTCACCGAGTTCCTCTTCACTAATCGCAAGTTCTTCAGCATTACTTTCTCCTATATCTCCACCGTTCTCGGCAGCATATTCTAATATCCTATCAATATTAGCTTGTATTTCAAAGAGATTCATCGAAATTTAATTCAGTTTGATAATGACTATAATCTTCAATTTCTTTAAAACGAACCATTGTATCCTTAACTAATAAAGTATTAGTAGGAACACTAGCCCAACCTGCAACAAAAGGTCTATGAATAAGACTCATACCTTCAGTTAGAGTATCATAATAACTTACAGGTAAATCTAAATTACTTTGTTCAAATACAGTAGTAGGTTTACCGTAATATTTAATATAAATATCAAGAGGTATAAATGCTGGTAATCTATTCACCTGCACTTTCACTTTCTCCGCCATGATCTGAATCAATAATAGCTTTTTAAGAAGTTCTAATTACATCAAGATGATCTTTACATTGTTGCATAGTAATGTGCATATTCGGATGTGCTTTACCATACTTATCATAAAGACGCTTATCAATGATGTTATCCCACTCTTTATTAAAACCAGTATAATACATTTCACTCTTAACACCTAAGAACAAATACTCACGTGCATCTTGAGCAGGTAAATCAAGTTCATCTTTAGCTTCATTATAAAAGATCTCATCCATGATGCAACATCTGATATAATGATATGCTCGCTTATTTGCGATATTAGTATCATTTTGATATAAACAAAAAGCAATATCTTCAAGATCATAAAGACGTTGAATTTTATTTTCATTCTTTTCAATAGTTTCAACATATTTAAGGAATCTCTTAAAACAAGCATTAAAAGTCGAATTTTCAACCCAATGAGGAAGACAGAAAGAAATACCATCAAATCTACCTTCATTAGAATAATCACACCAACGAGTAGATTCAACCGCATCTGATTGAACACGTTCACGTACAAGTTCATCGACAACACTTCTAAGAGTAGTTATATATGCACTCATACGAGCGAAAGGATGATCGAATTTTGGAACAAACCAAGCAACACCATGAGCTTTCCAAATCTCATCACCTTCCATAGTAGAAGTCTGAATAAGAGCTTTAGCTAATTCAGGACTTTCATTATATACAACACGAAGATTAGTGTAGATATAATAGAAATGAGAATCAGGTCTTGCATCTTTAATATCAAAAACAAAACGAGAAAAAGCAGAATGCCTAATGTTTATCATTTCAATACTCATCATATCATGATAACCACAAACATAAATAGGACAATGCTCAAGAATCGAAGTATGACCTTTATCAATAAGCATCAGAAGAAACTTAACGTAACTTCCGGGTGCAGTCTTACCTTCAGATTTATAACAAAGACGACCAGCAAATTCAGCTAATTGTAAGCCACCTTTAAGATTATAAGCTGTATGAATAACACTAACAGGTCTAACAAATTTCATCACATATCAAGTTTAGTTTGTCCACCATTTTCAACTTTAATATGATATAGATCTAATAGAATAGATTTAAGATGATCTGCAATATTAAATCTAATACCGCTATTACCATTAGATAGACCAAGAATACTTACATCTTGGCCATTAATCTTTTCATGATAATTTAAAGTTGCATTAATGATACTCTCATTATCAATAGGTAAGCAAGTATTAATTGAATCAGTCTTAACAGTACATCTACCGCCAAGACGATGAATCTCATCTACAAGATACCAAACAGCTTTATTTAGATCTTCAACTTGTTTATCAATAAGCTTACGATCTTTGTCTTCTTTAAGACCAGCTCTCCATAGATATTTAATAGCATTACCTATATTAAAATTTCTATGACGAGTGATATCAATACATTCAATACCACTAGGATCAGAAGTATAATGCTTAGGATGATTTACTTGATCGTTTTTATTTTTAGATGCCATATTGATCAATAAAGCGATTTATTTTAAACACTACGAGCTTATCAATATCGTCTTCTTTAATATTATATTTATACATGATACGCTCAATAACAATTATAACATCAGCAATTTCTTCCATAAGACTTTTAAGATGTTTATTATTATGACATCTATTAATCTTAGAAATAGCTTTAATAAGTTCAGATAACTCTTCAATAACTACTGTATCATGAGGATCAATTGCACAAGCTTTATTAAACATAGCAATTCTTTCACTGGGTAATACAGTACCTTTAACAGTATCTATAACAGCATTTACATTTTCAGGTGTCATAAATATTCCCATTCAGCTAGAGTATCATCACTCTTAGTTTCCCAATCATCAGCAAAAATCTCATTACCAGTAGGTGTATAATAAGTAATATTACCATTATCAAACTTACAAATTTGATTCTGATAACTAAGACTAGTAATACCAGCTTCTGTAATCTCACGTTTAACAACTTCCGGAAGACTTTGCATTTTAGGAATAGTTTCTTCATTTATATCAGCAGGAACTTGTGCAAATATAAATACATCATCATCCCAATTAGCGCGTCTAGCAATATAAGAACGAGTCTTAACACGTTCAATAGCTTCTCCAAAATTCATAATAACAATTTTAAATTAAACAAAAATAGCCGCTAGTCAATTAAGACCAGCGGCTTCAACAGCGTGCTTCACAGTATAGGCTATAATTGAATAAGAAATCAACCCGTATTATCTTTTAAATACGTATTTCAACCAACTACCCCACTTACGATTAATAAGACTACCTTTAACATTCAAAGGTTTAAACTCAAGATACTTAATATTATCAATATTTTTGATAACATCATTAATGTCATAGTAAGTACAAATAGGAATACTATCTTGTATAATAGTATAAGCTTTATCATTTTTGTAATGTACAATAACATTATAAGAATCTACATTAGTCTCATTTGCTCTAGCTTCACGCTCGAAACAAAGTTCACGATAAGCCTTACCTTCAGTGAAGAGTTTAAAGAACCATTCAATGACGTACCATACATAAAAGAATATACCTAAGAGGTCATTCTGTTGTTTAGTATGAGAACGTTCATGTTGAATAAGTTTAAAATATCTATTAGGATACCTAATCATTAATGTAAGCCTAGATTTATCTTTATCCTTAAGATAAAGTCTAGCAAACATATTAATAGCAACAAACTTACCAAAAGGAAAATGTTTAGTAATAACAACTTTCATATCTTAATCCTCTGAAAAGTTATAATTTATAATAGCTTCCCAATCATCTTTAGGCATACAACCTTTATAATCAGGAACTCTAGCTTCCATAAACTCATCAAGCTTCATAGAAATAACGGTACAAATACCAAAATCCATGAGACGTTTACGTTGATTCATACAACAAAACAAATTAGCTTGATCAAGTGGAATACCAATGCTAACAAGTGCTGCTATGAAATATCTACGAAACATTTCTTTAGTAACACTACTAACAGCATCCATAGCTAAGCCTTTTTATAAATATGACTTTCTGCAATAGCTTTAAGACGATTAGAAAGTTGTTCCATATTAACCTCAATCGTCTTAGCGGCTGAATGATAAGTTGTAATAGTTAATGCTCCAATAAACTCAGGAAACATCAAAATATTAAACTTAGCTTTATAAGTATTACCAGCTTCATTCTGAGCAATCCATGCTTTAGGATTAGCATAGAAACTAAACGTATCAAGTGTTCTAACTTTAGAATTTAGATACAAAGGATTAAGTTTAGGGAAGAATGAAAGAATATGATTATTTGTAGGAGCTTCTGTAGCTGGAATAACACTATCTTTAATCCAAGCTTCAAAGTCTTCAACAGTATCAAATATAAGTCTTGCAGAACATTTAGCAATAGCTAAAGAACTACCTTTAGGAACTTTATAATCTATAAGTTTCACAGCCTCCTTAAATAGATTATAAGTATATCTGTTAAACATCTTAATAGCATGATCACGAGACTCAACTTCAGCACTCATGTTACTATCAACACAAATATGAAATTGAGGTTCATAAGCACTATCATAATTTTCATTGTCGATCAAAAAAAAGAGATTAC
>ERZ779937.8-NODE-8-length-110211-cov-4.676432_pt1 | contig 110211 bp, 90 predicted proteins | sample MGYA00511185_ERZ779937 | MGnify/ENA primary metagenome ERZ779937 (study PRJEB29588, sample SAMEA2147216) | human gut metagenome | biome: human gut; feature: human-associated habitat; material: faeces | place: Denmark | collected 2008/2010 ... | reverse complement strand
GCCGACCCTCTGCTTGTAAGGCAGATGCTCTGAACCAGCTGAGCTAAGCGCCCTAATAGATTTCATATTTGCATTGAGAATTAAAGTGGGCGCTGACGGATTCGAACCGCCGACCCTCTGCTTGTAAGGCAGATGCTCTGAACCAGCTGAGCTAAGCGCCCTTTGTTTCTCAAAAGCGATGCAAAGGTATGACTTTATTTTATAATAACAAAATATTTTTCCTGTTTTTTTTCTGCGTTTCAATAAAAAAAGGAGCAATCATATAAAAATTGCTCCTTTTGAAATTTTCAATTACATTAGTCTTCTAACTCGTGTACAACTAAGCCGCTTCGCAGTTTGGGTTCAAACCAAGTTGCTTTAGGAGGCATTATCATGTCATGATTGGCTATATCCATGATTTGTTCCATAGAAACAGGATACAGCGCAAGTGCCATAGCCATTTCTCCGGAGTTAACCCTTCTTTCCAACTCTTCTAATCCTCTCAAGCCACCTACGAAATCAATTCGTTTGTCAGATCGTAAGTCTTTTATTCCAAGGATTTTGTCAAGAATTAGTCGTGAGGATATATCTACATCAAGATTGCCTATCGGATTTGTTGGGTCAAAAGTCGATGGCTTGGCTGTAAGTAAATACCATTGTCCTGATTGTAGATAGAGGGAAAATTGATGTGCTTTTTGAGGGTGTTTGTCTTCTTTTTCTTGTAAAGGTTCTATATCAAAGTCTTCAGACAAAGCCTTTAGAAATTCCTCTGGGCTTAATCCGTTGAGATCTTTTACTACTCGGTTGTAGTCTAATATAGTAAGTTGACTTGAAGGGAAACATACAGCCATAAAATAATTATACTCTTCAGTACCATTACAATTCGGATGTGATGCAGCTTTTTCCAATCCCACCCGAGCCGCTGCTGCAGAACGATGATGTCCATCGGCTATATATAAATGAGGTATCTCGGAGAATGTTTGGGTTATGGTGTTGATGTCTTTGTCATCATTAATTATCCAAAAACGATGCCTGAACCCATCAATAGGAGCAATAAAATCATATTCGGGCGATAATTGTGTATATTTTTTTTCTATTGCTGCTAGAGTCTGATTGTCAGGATACGCCAAAAAAACGGGTTCCATATTGGCATTTGTGGATCTGACATGACGCATTCTATCATCTTCTTTTTCTCTTCTGGTCAATTCGTGCTTTTTGATGACACCATTTACGTAATCGTGTACATTTGCACAAACAACAAAACCATATTGTGTCTTATCGTTCATTGTTTGTGCATAAAGATAGTAGCATTCCTTTGTGTCCTTTACCAACCATCCTTTATTTTTAAAGACGCTGAACATTTCATGCGCTTTTTCATAAACTTTTTCGTCGTATTCATTTAGGATAGGAGAAAAGTTTATTTCAGGTTTAATGATGCGGTATAGTGATTTTTCATTACCTGCAGCTTCTTCCTTTGCTTCTTGGGAGTCCAGCACGTCATAAGGGCGTGACTGGACTTGTTCTACCAATTCTTTTGGAGGACGTAATCCTTTAAAAGGCTTGATCGTTGCCATATTAATGATGTCTTTGCTTAATTAACTTTGAAAGTGATATCGTTGTTCTTAAAGAAGTTTACTATTTGGCGTGCTGCAGCCAGTCCGGCATTGATGTTCGCTTCTGCAGTTTGTGCTCCCATCTTTTTGGGTGTAGCGAAAAAGCGCTCGCCTAATTGTTGGTTAAATTTTTCAAGATCTTTTGGCGCAATGTCTGTCAAATAGCACAGGTCTGTGCGTTCTTCAAATGCTTTTAATAATTCTTCTTCATTAATTACTTCTTTACGCGCGGTGTTGATTATTACAGCATTAGGCTTCATTTTTTTGATAAAGTCGTAACCTACCACTTTTTCTGTTTCTGGTGTTAGTGGCATATGCAAACTTACGATATCACATTTTTCAAACAGTTCAACTGGAGAGGTCGCTGCGATGATGCCTTCTTCATTTACGCCACTTCTGCGATACGCCATAACCTTCATTCCAAAGCCTTTAGCTATTTGTCCTAAATAGCGCGCTACATTTCCATATGCATAAAGACCGATAGTCTTTCCTCTGAGTTCAGAACCTGCTTTTCCATTAAAATGATTACGATATTGGTATAATAGCATGGCAATTGCAAGCTCAGCAACCGCATTAGAGTTTTGACCAGGAGTGTTCATCACTGTTACATTGTGTGCTGTGGCTGCTTGTAAGTCAACATTGTCATAGCCCGCTCCTGCTCGAACTACAATTTCCAAATTGGGAGAGGCTTCAAATACTTCAGCATCGATTTTGTCACTTCTAATAATAAGTGCGGCTGCATCTTGGGATGCTTCTAAAAGTTGTTGCTTATCTGTATATTTTTCTAGAAGAGAAAATTTAAAACCGTTGGATTCAATGATTTCTTTTATTCCATTTACTGCTATTTGTGTAAAAGGCTTTTCTGTGGCTATTAAAATTTTTTTCATGTCGTTATAGGTTATTGGGTATTAATAAAAAGTGGCAAGCAAATAGGTCTTATTTACACTGATAATAAGGGGGATAAGATAGAAAAATAGTGAAATGCCTAATTGCTTGCCTAAAATGGTAATTTAATGTAAAGATTCAAATTCTTTCATGCATGCCACTAATGCTTGTACACCTTCAATGGGCATTGCGTTATAGCATGAAGCTCTAAATCCTCCAACTGAGCGATGGCCTTTTACTCCAACCATACCTTTAGATTGGGCAAATTCCAAAAATTCTTTTTCTAGATCTTTATACTCGTCAGCCATAACAAAACAGATGTTCATTAAAGAACGGTCTTCTGTAGCAGCTGTACCTTTAAATAGTTTATTGCGGTCAATCTCAGAATAGAGTAGATCAGCTCTTTCGTGCGCAAGTTTATTCATCGCGTCAACACCTCCGCATTTTTTTATCCATTTAAGGGTTTGCAAAGCGCAATAGATAGGTACTACTGGTGGCGTGTTGAACATGGATCCCTTATCAATGTGCGTCTGATAATTAAGCATGGTCGGAATAGGACGGGTAACTTTTCCTAAAATGTCGTTGCGAATAATTACGAATGTAACTCCGGCCATGGACAAGTTCTTTTGGGCACCACCATAAATAATTGCATATTTACTAACATCAATCGGGCGTGATAGGATGTCTGAGGACATATCTGCGACTAAAGGTACAGGACTGTCAAGGTCAGTTCTGATTTCAGTTCCATATATCGTATTGTTAGTCGTGATATGAAAGTAATCAGCATCGGCAGGAATTGAATAGTCTTTGGGGATAAATGTATAATTGGCTTCTGCTGAGGATGCAACTTCAACGACTTCTCCGAAAAGTTTAGCTTCTTTTAATGCCTTTTTGGCCCAGACGCCAGTATTTAGGTATGCTGCTTTTTTCTCTAACAAATTGTATGGAACCATGCAAAATTGTGTGCTTGCACCTCCGCCGAGGAACAATACAGAATAGCCTTCAGGAATATTTAATAGCTCTTTGAATAGGTCTTGAGCTTCATCCATTACTTTTTGAAAATCACTGGTTCGGTGACTGATTTCCATCAGAGAGAGTCCATTAAAATTTAAGCAAGCGTCCGCGGTTGCTTTTATTACTTCTTGTGGTAAAATGGAGGGGCCTGCGCCGAAATTGTATTTTTTCATAATTCAATAATATTAATGGTGTATCTTTTGCAAAGATAGAGAAAAATAGTGGTGAATAAAAATTTTTATAGCGTTTTATTGCACTCAATGTTTAGGAACTGGCTCTTTGAATATAAGTTTTTGTTTTTTTTATTTTGATAGGAATCTTAGATGATGTATTAAAGGCGTATTCGCAATTAGATTTAATTGCTACAATAGAGAAATTATTAAAGACGGCAATTGGTCCAATCTGATCACTTCTTATTTGAATTTGTTTGCACAATACTCCCAAAATGTCTACTTTCCTAATATTATGTTTTTTCCCTTTTCCAATGTAGAAAGTCGTATTTGTTGTGTCTGGGATTTTTTCTGCAGCGAAGTTCGTTATGCTTGAACTCAGGTCATTACCAGAAGGATAAAGGGGCTTCTGTCCTATGGGAAACATAGAAATAGCGTATCCATTTTGTGTCCATCTTCCTGTTCTTCCTATTCTATGTTTGTATATTGTTTCAGTTAATGATGGATCGTACTCAATAATTAATTTTAATCCTTGTATATCTAATCCTCTAGCAGCAAGATCTGTTGCAATAATAGTGTGGCAACAATCGTTTTGAATTTCAAAGATAGCGCGTTCGCGTTGTTCTTGTGGCATATCACCAAAATAAGAAACAGCTTTTATTCCTCTTTTTTTCAAAAAACGCGATATGTTTTCAATTGTATTATGATGGTTTACGAAAATTATACTTTTCGCGAAAGTATAGTATGCAAGAATCTTATATAGGAGGTCAAGTTTTGCATTTGTATTATAGAATACATAATTATTCTCTATTTTTCCTGTCATATCTGAAAATGGGGATTCTGATATGTACGTAAATTTTGGAGATAACCATGTAGGCAAGTTTGTATTCGTCGTAGCCGAAGTCAGTATAATTTGTTTGGGATGAATGGACGTATAAATTTGATGAATTTGTTCTTCAAAACCTATGCTGAAACATTTATCAAATTCGTCGATAATAAGGATGTCTATTTGTTTGAACTTTTCAGGATGATTATGTAGGTGATCATAAAATCTTCCCGGAGTAGCAAAAATAATGCTTGGTTCGATGTTTTGTAATTTTATACTCTCACTATTTACAGACGTTCCTCCGTAGCAAACAAACATTTCTAATGGTTGAAACAGATCTTTTCCGATTTTAGAAATTTGCAGGACTAATTCTCGTGATGGGGCTATAATTAATGCGCGTTTCCCACATGTCAGCATTTTATACAGAGGTAGAAGAAATGCCAGTGTCTTTCCACTGCCAGTAGGACTGTGTATTATGCAATTTTGTCCAGAAGAAAGAATTTGGTAGGATTTTTCTTGAAGTGAAGTTATATGAGTTATATGAAAATAATGGTATAATTTTTTTTCGAGTTCAGAAGGAAGTAATGACATGATTTTAGATATTCATTATTGGTTACTTCATTGCTTTTATTGCATGTTTATCGTGGATTAATTTTCTATTGTAAAATTTTATTTTTTGGCAGGCTTCTTCAAAACTATTTTTTAATGTGTCCGTAGATAAATTATTAGATTGCATGAGACGTTGATTAATGACATTTAATTCTTCTTGAGCCAAACGTAATTCAATAGAATCCATTAATAGTATACCTGCCTTTCTTGCTTCTATAGCAAATGGCACAGAATCGCGCAAGTCTTTTATTATTTGTTTGGCAATATTAAATTTTTTGTGTTGGAGCGCAATTCGGGCTTTTTGTAAATAAATTTGGCCCTGAGCTTCATGATCTTTATCTGAAATGCCGCAAGCCGTAATGATAGTACACAAAGCAATGGTTAACAGAAAGGTAATTTGTTTCATGTAAGTATAAGAATTAATTATTAGAGAGCGAAAGTACGAAAAATTCAAATAGAATCAGTATTTTTGTAATCAAATTTTTTAGAAATGGTGGAGTTATCGCGCAGTCAAATTATAGATAGAATAAATCATCCAATTTTTGAAATGCTTTCTCAGACAGCAGATGAATTGAATTATGAATGCTATCTAGTTGGCGGGTATGTTCGTGATTTGTTTTTGGAACGTCGGACAAATGACATAGATGTTGTTGTTGTTGGTAGTGGAGTTGAATTTGCAGAAGCTTTTTCGAAAAAATGCGGAAAAGGAGCTCGATTATCAGTATTCCGTAATTTTGGTACAGCTCAGGTAAAATGGAGTGGTCAGGAGATTGAGTTTGTCGGAGCTCGTAAGGAAAGTTATTCGCATGATTCGCGGAAACCGATTGTTGAAGATGGTACTTTAGAGGATGACCAAAATCGTCGTGATTTTACTATTAACGCAATGGCAATCTGTTTGAATAAATCCCGTTTCGGTGAATTAATAGATCCTTTTGGCGGGAAACAAGATTTGGCAGATGGCATTTTAAGAACACCATTAGATCCGGACATTACTTTTAGCGACGATCCGTTACGTATGATGCGATGTGTGCGGTTTGCAACGCAGTTGCGCTTTAATATAGAAGAGGCTACATTTGAGGCTTTAAAGCGTAACGCCTCAAGAATGAATATCGTTAGTAAAGAGCGTATAATAGATGAGTTGAATAAGATAATGATGACTCCAACGCCTTCAAGAGGTTTCGTAGATTTACAGATGAGCAATTTGTTGCCGATTATTCTTCCTGAATTATCGGAATTAGATTGCGTCGAGACGAAGAACGGGCGTTCTCATAAAAATAATTTTTATCATACTCTTGAGGTCCTTGACAATGTATGTAAAGTCTCAAATAATCTTTGGTTACGTTGGGCCGCATTACTACATGATATTGGAAAAACGCGTAGCAAACGATGGGATCCACAATTAGGATGGACTTTTCATAATCATAATTATATTGGAGAGAAAATGATTCAGCCATTGTTCCGTCGCTTGAAATTACCATTGAATGAGCATATGAAGTATGTGCGAAAATTGGTAAGTTTACATATGCGACCAATCGTCATTGCTGATGATGTTGTTACAGATAGTGCGGTAAGGCGATTGCTGTTCGAAGCGGGTGACGATATTGATGATTTAATGACACTATGTGAGGCTGATATTACAAGTAAGAATGAAATACGCAAACAAAATTTTTTGAACAATTTCAAACTGGTAAGAAAGAAACTTGTCGAGATAGAATTAAAGGATCATATTCGTAATTTCCAACCACCGGTGGATGGAGTAGAAATTATGAAGATTTTTGGTTTACCGCCTTGTAAGGAAATTGGTAGTTTAAAAAGTTCCTTAAAAGATGCGGTGTTGTCTGGAAATGTTCCGAATGAGCATGATGCTGCATTAGCTTACATTATGAAAAAAGCAGCAGAAATGGGGCTGTTTCCTATATCATAAATAACAAATAATTGTCAGAAAAACGTATAATTTTGCCATATGAATTTAGCGATTGTCGTTCCCTGTTATAATGAAGAAGCGGTGCTTCCTAATACAATTAAGAGCTTGGTTCTTGTTCTACAAAAGTTACAATGTGCACAGAAAATTGATGAAGGGCTTCTTTTATTGGTTGACGATGGTTGTAATGATGATACATGGGATATTATAGAGAATGCAACTAAACAAAATGAAAATATTTGGGGGCTTAAATTAGCGCATAATGTGGGACATCAGAATGCATTATGGGCAGGAATGGAGTATGCTGTTGAAAAGTTAAAAACCGATGCAGTAATTACAATTGATGCGGATTTACAGGATGATGTTAATACCATGGAATCTATGATTGACAATTATCGTGTGGGAAAAGACATTGTATATGGAGTTCGCAATAACCGCTCTTCTGATTCTTTCTTTAAGAGAAATTCAGCTCAATTATTTTACAAGATGATGAGTTTTTTAGGAGCTGATGTGATCTATAATCATGCAGATTATAGATTAATGAGTAGTCGTAGCGTTAAGGCTTTGATGACATATCCAGAGTGTAACTTGTTTTTGCGTGGTATGGTAAAGACTTTAGGTTTTTCATCAGCATGTGTTTATTATAGCAGAACAGAGCGTAAAGCTGGACAAACAAAATATCCATTGCATAGAATGTTGAGTTTTGCAATAGATGGGGTAACTTCGTTTTCTGTACGTCCTTTGAGAATGATTGCAGTATTAGGAATGGTTTTTATGTTTATCGCTGTATGTGCTATTGTATATGGACTATATTCTTTTATAACAAATCATGCATTGCCGGGGTGGACCTCGTTATTGATTTCTGTTTGGTTTATAGGAGGGGCAATATTGATGTCTTTGGGCATGATGGGAGAGTATATAGGTAAAATTTATAAAGAAGTTAAAAGGCGACCTCGATATCTAGTAGAAAAAGTTGCCAATCAGTCATCAAATACTTAATACACGCTCTCCGAGAATTTGTGCCATTTGTCGTTCTATGTTTTTAAGTTGCATGTATTGCTTCATTAAATCGGTGGAAAGTTCTTCATTCTTCGTAATTTCTGGCTGTTGAAGCTTTTGTAAAATATCTTTCATTTGTTGGGTGATAATTGCGTACTTAAGATCAGTCAATATATGGGGTACTGTTTCATATAATCGACTTTCTTCAGATTTGCATTCATTTTCTTGTTGGGTTTTGCTTAATATGTATTGAGTTTCTAATGTCTGTGCCGCAAATAAACTTATGTCAGGGTCAGTGTGACGAAGGAAATATTGTTGTATGTCAAAATCTTCTTCATGAATATGTTTTAAAACTTCATCGAGAATTTTTCTATATAAGGGAGTGTGAAATTGCAGTTGATCATTATTTAAATCTGTTTGGATGTATTCGGCAACGCTAATTTCGGTTTGTTGTCCATTTTCGTCTTCTACTGTACCCGCAATTTTAGTGCCATATTTTATTAGAAGTTGAGCTAGTAATTTTTCTTCTTCTAATATTTTTGATTGGTTTGTTGTTGATTGTACAGTGCTATTTTGATTTTGAGCTGTGATGTGAGTTGGATTTTCTTTTTGATTTAGTATACTGATATAACCATCTCTTTTTTGTTTTGCAATTTCATCTATAATAATAGCTTCTTCAATATGCATTTGTGTTGCACATTCGTGAGCATACATTTGGCGTACAATAGGGTTGGGGATTACAGCAATACTTTTTACAATGTCAGAGATGAGTGCTGCTTTCTTGATGGGGTCATCATCACTTTCTTGAAGTAATAAATTTGTTTTGAATTTAATGAAGTCAACTTGGTGGCTTTCAATGAAATCTTTGTATTCTTTCGCTGTGTGTTTGCGTGCGAAACTGTCTGGATCATCTCCATCCGGAAGTAAAAGAACCTTGATGTTAAGTCCTTCTGCCAAAAGCATATCAATACCTCTTAATGAAGCTTTTATTCCTGCGCTGTCACCATCATATAGGATTGTGATGTTTTCTGTAAAGCGGTGTAAAAGTCGAATTTGTCCCTCGGTAAGTGATGTTCCAGAAGAGGCTACAACATTTTCTATGCCACTTTGATGCATAGAAATAACATCTGTATATCCTTCAACTAGAAAGCATCGATTTTCTTTTATAATTGCATGTTTTGCAAAAAATAGCCCATATAGTTCGTGACTTTTATGGTATATTTCAGATTCTGGTGAATTGACATATTTGGCAACTTTGGAGTTCGTTTGCAAAATACGTCCTCCAAATGCAACAATTCTTCCTGAAACGGAATGTACGGGAAAAATTGTGCGGCCATGATAACGGTCAACTAGGTGCTGGTCTTTTGTTTCATAACAAAGACCTGTTTTTAAAAGAAATTCTTTTTTATATCCTTTCGATATAGCCGTATGTGCCATATTGGTTTTGCCGGGAAGACAAAAACCAAGTTGAAATTTTTTTATAATATCGTCTCTGAATCCTCTTTCTCTAAAATATGCCATTCCAATAGCCCTTCCATCTGCGTGATTCCATAAAATGTCTATAAAATAATCACGTGCCCATTCATTTAGAATGAGCATACTTTCACGCTCTGTTTCTGCAGCTTTTTCTTCTGGGGATAATTCTTTTTCTTCAATTTCAATATTGTATCTTTTGGCAAGGAAACGAAGCGCTTCAGGATATGTCATTTGTTCATGTTCCATAATGAAGTGTACAACATTTCCTCCCTTTCCGCAACTGAAACATTTGCATAGCTGTTTGGCTGGCGAAACAACAAAACTTGGCGTTTTTTCATTATGAAAAGGGCATAAGCCCTTATAATTAATACCAGCCTTTTTTAATGTTACAAAATCTTTAACTACATCTACTATATCGGCCGCATCCATTATGCGGGTTATTGTTTCTTTGGAAATCATGATAAGTTTGATTCTTTAATATAAACTTATTTATGAGTGGATTTTCCGCTCTTAGAGTAATCATTTCGAGTAAAAAGTATTCTTATGAAAGGTGATTGCTCATCAGAGTATTTATAAACGTATTCAAAATTTATTCCGTTGTCTTTATAAGATTTTAATTGTACAGAATTTATCAACATTAAAAGCAATTTGCTTCTAAAATCTGCCTCTTGTGATTCCAATTGAGTCCTGATACTTTCTGTATATGTATTTTTTGTTATAGAGTACCAATAGCAATATGTTTTGCTTTTTTTATCATAAGTCGTGCTGTCCAAGGTTATGTATTTATCCATTTTTTGTGGGCAGAAACGTTGTGTATATTCTTTAGCTTCACGTTGACAGCGATTGTCAAAATTTTCTTGACAGGATGTTATGGCCGCTAATATAACAAAGAAAAAAAGAATTCTCATCTTTATGTCGTATTTCAGGGATTTATATTTGCAAAGATAGTATGATTTTATGATAGAGAAATTAAAGTTTTGTAGAAAATAGGGTTCATAAATCGTGAAAACATCAAGATAGTATCTTCTTTTTATGTTGGGTACTTATTCGTTAATCTTGATAAAACTGCCTGTATAAGTTTTATAGGCAGAATTCGTATAGTTATGGAGGCATTTATTTAAGAAACTGGTTGATTAGTAGATGGGGCAATGGGGCTATTTAAAATTGTTTTTGTCGCATTTTCAGTCGTTTCCCTTTTTTTCTATTAATTTGTCAATCAATAACTCTACAGTGTTTTTCTGTTTATCACTTTTTATTCGTATTTTTGCCTATATAAACATTTTGATATATGTATGAAGAACGTGTAGCAAAAGCAGTTGCTAATTTTAAGCAAGGATATAATTGTGCGCAGTCAGTTGTTGCCGCATTTGCCGACATTTATGGTTTTACACCTGAACAAGCCTTTAAAATGGCAGCATCTTTTGGAGGTGGAATAGGGCGTATGAGAATGACGTGTGGTGCAGCTTGTGGCTTGTTTATGTTAGCTGGTTTAGAAACAGGAACAGTGGAAGGATCTGATCGAAAAGGAAAATCGTATAATTATGAAATTGTACAAGATCTCGCTGCAAAGTTCAAGGAAATTAATGGTTCTTTGATTTGCGCAGAATTGTTGGGCTTAAATAAAGAAAAGAATATTTCTCCTTATGCGGAAGCGCGAACGTCAGAATATTATAAAAAACGTCCTTGCGTTGCAATGGTAGAAACTGCAGCTCGACTTTTTGCAGATTTTTTGGAACGACATCGTTCATGAGAATATTATTGTTAGGTGAATATAGTAATGTTCATGCAACTTTAGCCAAAGGGTTAAAAGCTTTGGGGCATGAAGTGGTCTTGGCTTCTGACGGAGATGGATGGAAGAATTATGTCCGTGATGTTGATTTTTCACGAGGCAGAGGATTTTTAGAAAAAATAAAATTCTTGTTTCGGTTATTAATAAATTTCTACCATTTTAGAAAATTCGATGTCGTTCAGTTGATAAATCCAATTTTTTTAGAAATAAAGGCAGCTCGGATTTATCCTTTTTATCGTTTTTTGAGAAAGCACAATCGTAAAGTCTTTCTTTGTGCTTTGGGGATAGATTATTTCTGGATGAAAGTCGGATCAAATGGTCATACATTTCGTTATAGTGATTTCTGTATAGGAGAGCAACCGCGTAAATATCTTGGTCTAGAAGCTCAACAACAGGATTGGCTTAACGGTAAAAAAGGTATATTGAATCGGTTTATAGCTTCCGATTGTGATGGCATTATTGCAGGGTTATATGAGTATTATGAAAGTTATAAATTTTATTTTCCTAAAAAGACTACTTTTATACCACTTCCTATAGAATGTTCATCTCAACACAGAGAATCGAGCCATTCGAAAATCCGTTTTTTTATTGGAATTCAGAAAACGCGAAATGAATATAAAGGAACTGATATAATGTTGAAAGCATTGCAGATTGTGCATGCAAAACGACCTGAGGAGTGTGAAATTGTAAAAGTTGAGTCTGTTCCTTTTGAGCAGTATCGGAAAATGTTGGATTCAAGTGATGTCTTGTTGGACCAACTTTATGGATATACCCCGGGAATGAATGCATTGTTGGCAATGGAAAAGGGCATAGTCGTAGTTGGTGGCGGCGAACCGGAAAATTACCAGATTTTACATGAAAAGAATCTGAAACCAATTGTAAACGTTGAACCTAATTTGCAGAATGTTATTGCACAATTAAACTGGTTGCTTGATCACAAGTCACAATTGGAAAAATTGTCAGTAGAAAGCCAATTGTATGTGCAGAAACATCATGATTACAGAAATGTTGCGAAACAGTATTTAGAATTTTGGATGCATGGAGCTTGATAAATATTTGACTGTTGATGTAGAAACAACTGCGCAGTTTGTAGAACAGCGCAGCCGGTTTATAGGGTATATAGCTCATGTTGAGAATGAATATGATGCTTTAGAGTATATTAAGAATAAGCGGAATGAATTTCATGATGCCCGCCATGTGTGTTACGCATTTAAGTTACGTGATGGAAGTGTACGTAGTAATGATGATGGAGAACCTTCCGGAACTGCAGGCCGTCCAATATTAGGACGTATTGAATCTGCCGGATTGTTGGATGTCGTAGCTGTTGTCATTCGTTATTTTGGTGGAGTGAAGTTAGGGACTAGTGGATTAATCAAAGCTTATCGTATGGCTACGGAATTGGTGTTAGATGAAGTTCCTATTGTTGAAAGAAATATTTATACTACTATGCGTTGCTCTTTTTATTATGAGCAAATGAATTCAGTGATGCAGATGGTAAAGAAATTCAATATAGAAGTACGTGACCGTAGTTATCAAGATACGAAATGCACGTTCATCTTGGGGATTAAACCTTCAATGCGTAGTTCTATTATTAGTTATGTTTTAGATTTGCGCAAGGAAATAGAATTAGAGAAAGTGTAATTGCAATGGTTGTCAATATCGCAATGTGTTTAAGTTTAGAGAAGATAGATTCTGACGTGTTAGAAGAACTTTGTCAGTTATATTTGGAGGCTTTTCCAGAAGAAGAGCGTCGCCCTCTGGAAAAATGGTTAAAATTGATTGATGAGGAGCCAATGTTTCGGATCTTGACTGTAATGAAAAATGGAAACTTTGTGGGATTTATGACCTATTGGACTTTTCCTGATTTTACGTATGTTGAGCATTTTGCAATAAAACCGTCATACCGTGGAGGAGGACTAGGGGGAGTTGCATTGAAACTTTTCCTGGAGTTACAGGAACAGCCTGTGGTGTTGGAGGTCGAGCTGCCTACAACGTTAATAGCGCAGAAGAGAATCTGTTTTTATGAGAAATATCACTTTGTAAGATTGCCCGAACCGTATCAGCAACCTCCTTATCGTAGTGGGGATTCGTGGCTTCCTATGGCCATTATGTATTATTCAAAAGGAAGGTCAATCCCAGAAATAGAAAAAATAAAGAAACTTCTTTATGAATATGTATATAAGGTGAAAAATAATGCATAAACAATAAATATGCAATTGTTTTTTGCTAAATATGAAAATATATACGAGATTCTTTTGGATAATATAATTGTACTTCGTATATTTGTGCTGCTTAGTGATAGACAAATGAAACGAAAAAAGCTTTCTTGGTGTAAAAAAGGAAGATTTCTTTGTTTTTATGTGTTTTTTTGAATATTGATGATTGTTTTATCATCAAAAAACTTAAAGCTACAAGTATGACGAAAAACGTATTTGATTCGAATTTTTATTCAAAATTTTATTCGGATTACGGACTGAAAATTTCAAGGATTAGACAGAGATTAGGTCGATCTTTAACCTATGCAGAAAAAGTTCTGTATGCGCATGTACATGCAGATAGTATGGATGTAATTTTCAATCGTGGGAGAGATTATGGAATATTTCAACCTGATCGTGTCGCAATGCAAGACGCTACGGCGCAGATGGCTTTATTGCAATTTATGAATGCTGGTCGAGAGCATGTTGCTGTACCAACTACGGTGCACTGTGACCATTTAATATGTGCAGATCAGGGCGCTATTCCTGATTTGTCAGCCGCTTGCAGTATTAATCAAGAGGTATATGATTTCTTACATTCTGTATCAGAGCATTATGGTATTTCATTTTGGGAACCGGGTGCAGGAATTATTCATCAGGTAATACTTGAGAATTATGCTTTTCCTGGAGGTTTGATGATTGGTACGGATTCTCATACTCCCAATTCAGGCGGATTAGGAATGATTGGCGTAGGAGTTGGTGGAGCTGATGCCGTGGATGTGATGGCAGGATTGGGATGGGAGCTGAAATATCCTCGTCTTATAGGAGTTAAGTTGACTGGTAATTTGAATGGATGGACTTCGCCTAAAGATGTCATCCTGAAGCTGGCAGGCATGTTAACTACTAAAGGGGCAACCAATTGTGTGATTGAATATTTTGGTCCTGGAGTTTCAAGTTTATCTGCGACAGGTAAAGCTACCATATGTAATATGGGGGCAGAAGTGGGAGCAACTTGTTCTTTGTTTCCATACGACAAAAATATGGAACTCTATTTACAGGCGACAGGTAGAGCTGACGTTGCCATAGCTGCCTCTTCTGTGGCAGGGGATCTTCGAGCAGATGATGATGTATATGAACATCCTGACAAATACTATGATATGTTTTATCAGATTGATTTGTCAGCGTTAGAGCCTCATGTAAATGGGCCATTTACTCCTGATGCAGCAAACTCGTTGTCTGAATTTTCAAAGATAGTAAAGGAAAAGCAATATCCAGAAAAGGTAGAGGTGGCTTTGATCGGCTCATGTACCAATTCTTCCTATCAGGATTTGTATAGGGCTGCTTCTGTCGCTCGTCTGGCTTTAGAATTGGGAGTTAAGCCAGTAGCTCAATTAATTATTAATCCGGGATCGGAACAGATTCGTCAAACGGCAGAGCGCGACGGATTGTTGGATGATTTTAGAAGGATTGGTGCCGTTATTATGGCCAATGCTTGTGGACCTTGTATTGGACAATGGCATCGGCATATCGATGATGCAGAACGCAAAAATTCAATTGTTACTACGTTTAATCGGAATTTCGCAAAACGTGCTGATGGCAATCCCAATACTTATGCTTTTATAGTGTCTCCGGAAATGGCTGTTGCATATGCTTTAGCAGGGTCCTTGTTGTTCAATCCCAATACGGATATGTTACCCAATATGGATGGTAGCATGGTTAAGTTACATATTCCTCAGAATTGTGATTTGCCGGTAAATGGGTTTAAGTATGATAAGAACAGATTTTCGCATATTCAACCGAATAAAACGATAAAAATTGCGGAAAATAGTCAGCGGCTTCAGTTGTTGCAACCGTTTGATGAGAATCACACAGAAGACTATCAGCAATTGAAGTTGCTGATAAAGGTTACAGGGAAGTGTACAACAGATCACATTTCAATGGCCGGTCCATGGCTTAGATACAGAGGGCATCTTGACCATATTTCTGACAACTTATTAATGGGGGCTGTTAATGCGTTCAATGGAAAGGCCAATAGTGTAAAAAATGTGCTTAGTAATCAGTACGACAAGGTTTCATCTGTCGCCCGATGTTATAAAGAAAAAGGTTGGGGAAGTGTAGTTGTAGCCGAAGAAAACTATGGAGAAGGTTCAAGCAGAGAACATGCCGCTATGGAGCCTCGTTATTTGAATGTTAAGGTTATATTGGCAAAAAGTTTTGCCAGGATTCATGAAACGAATCTGAAAAAACAAGGTGTTTTAGCTTTGACTTTTGCCAATAAAGCAGATTATGAGAAAGTTCTTGAAACAGATGAATTTTCTATTGAGGGTTTGGATGCGTTTGCTCCGGAAAGTCAAGTCGTGGTGATATTGCATCATCAAGATGGAACTTCAGAGAGAATTCCAGTACAACATACCTATAATAAACAGCAGATCAATTGGTTTAAGGCTGGGTCTGCATTAAATTATTTACGAAAATGTCAAGTATAAGAATGAATCTTAATGGGAAGCTGAGCGTTCCTGATATTGTTACGATACCTTATATCGCTGGTGATGGCGTTGGGAAAGAAATTTCCCCGGTTATGATTCAAGTAGTAGATGCAGCCGTATTAAAGGCTTATGATGGAACACGCAAAATTGAATGGTTGAAGCTATTGGCCGGTCAGGAAGCTTTTGATCAGACGGGGCAATGGTTACCAGAAGAAACCTTGCAGGCTTTTAAGACTCATCTAGTTGGCATAAAAGGGCCGCTGACCACTCCTGTTGGTAGGGGAATAAGGTCACTTAATGTAGCTTTGCGGCAGACTTTGGATCTTTATGTATGTCAGCGTCCCGTGCGTTGGTACGAAGGGATTATTTCTCCAGTTCGTTTTCCACAGCACGTTGATATGACAATTTTTCGGGAAAATACCGAAGATATTTATGCTGGAATAGAGTGGGAGGCAGGCACACCTGAGGCACAGCGCTTTTATAATTTTATCAATCAGGAAATGAAGATTGACAAAGTTCGTTTTCCCGCAACATCGTCTTTTGGTGTCAAACCCGTTTCGCGTGAAGGAACAGAGCGGTTGGTTCGGGCTGCTTGTAATTACGCTTTAAGTCATCATAAGCCAGTGGTTACGTTGGTACATAAAGGTAATATCATGAAATATACCGAGGGTGGATTTCGAAAATGGGGGTATGAATTGGCACAACGTGAATTTTCGAGAGAATTGGCTGATGGGCGTTTGGTCATTAATGACTGTATTGCTGATGCTTTCCTGCAAAATGCTTTATTGATGCCGGAAAAATATTCAGTAATAGCCACATTGAATTTAAACGGCGATTATATTTCAGATATGTTGGCTGCAATGGTTGGAGGTATTGGAATTGCCCCCGGAGCCAATATTAATTATGACAGTGGATGCGCCATATTTGAGGCAACTCATGGAACAGCTCCAACCTTGGCAGGAAAGAATGAAGTTAATCCCTGTAGTATTATACTTTCGGCTGTAATGATGTTGGAGTATATAGGGTGGGGTGAAGCTGCAATATTGATCCAACAGGCCATTAAGCAATGTTTTAAAAATGGTTGGGCTACAGCTGATTTAGCACGCAGTATGGATAATGGAAAGGCTTTGTCCACTACGGAATTTGGTTTGAAGGTCTGCTCTTTTATACAGCAGTAGGGGCGCGGGATCGTAAGAAAATAAATCTAAAATCAGAGCATCGTGAAAAAGGAATATATAGTATATAAGTTATCGGACGAGATGCGGAGCAGCATTAAAATTGACGCTAATTTGTTTCGCAAGTACGATGTTAAGCGTGGCTTACGCAACGATGATGGAACTGGAGTCTTAGTGGGGTTAACCAATATTGGTAATGTGGTGGGGTATGAGCGTCATGACGACGGTTCTTTGAGTCCTATTGATGGAAAATTGTATTATCGTGGTTTTGAAATTCAGGATTTGGTACATCCTTTGTTTGAGGAAAAGCGGTTTGGATTTGAAGAGGTTGCTTATCTGCTGCTTTCAGGTCGCTTACCTGATATGGAAGAGCTACATACGTTTCGTGCGTTATTAACGGACAACATGCCGTTAGAACAGAAAACTATTCTGCATATTATTGAATTGGAAGGTTCGAATATTATGAATATTTTGGCACGGAGTGTATTGGAACTCTATACTTTCGACAAGACACCGGATGATACCTCACGCGATAATTTAATGAGACAAAGTGTGGAACTGATATCAAAATTTCCAACAATTATTGCGTATGCTTATAATATGTTGCGCCATAAGCGACAAGATCGTTCATTGCATATTCGGCATCCGCAGAAGGATCTTTCTTTGGCGGAAAATTTTTTGTATATGTTGAAAGGTGAGTATACAGAACTTGAGGCTCGCACTTTGGATTTATTGCTGATCTTGCAGGCCGAGCATGGCGGCGGAAACAATTCAACCTTTACCGTGAGAGTAACATCGTCAACTGGAACAGATACTTATTCTTCCATAGCAGCAGGAATTGGTTCTTTAAAAGGTCCACGTCATGGAGGCGCCAATATCAAGGTTAGCAATATGATACATCATTTGAAAGATACCATTACTGATTGGGAAGATGAAGCTGAAATCAAGTGCTATTTGAGGAAAATGTTGCAGCGCGAGGCTTATGATAAGAGTGGATTGATTTATGGTATAGGGCATGCCGTTTATACTCACTCTGATCCACGAGCTTTGCTGTTGGGAGAAATGGCAGAAAAACTGGCAGAAGAGAAAGGATGTATTCGTGAGTTTAATTTTATGAAGCGTCTGGAGCGTCTTTCTATTGAAACTATCTATGAGCTGAAAGGTAAAGGAAAAACGCTTTGTGCCAATGTTGATTTTTATTCTGGTTTCGTATATGAAATGATAGAGTTGCCAGTGGATATTTATACGCCATTGTTTGCGATGGCCAGAATTGTCGGTTGGTGTGCGCATCGTAATGAAGAATTAAATTTTGAGGGTAAGCGAATTATACGTCCGGCATACCGATGTGTGGTTGATTCAGGTGTTTATGTGCCTTTGAAAGATAGGTAACGGATTGTTTCCCGCTGAACAAGCGAGTCCTCCCATTAACTGTCAGGTGGTTACAATGGGAGGACTCGCTTGTTTTTGTCTGTTGGGTATTGAGCATATAATAAATGTGTAAGTAATCATTTTAGCAATAAACAACTTTGTTTGAGGATAATTTTGTACATTTGCTTGATTTTTTGCTTATTGTAATGGAATACCAGTGCATACACGATGGGATGACTCTGTCTGAGAGGATTTTCAAGCGGGCGGCAGATGTTTTGATTGCATGCTGTGGCCTGGTTGTTTTTTCTCCTTTATTCCTGTTTTGCTTCCTGGTTATTAAATGGGAAGATGGAGGGCCTGCTATTTTTAGGCAGGAACGCATTGGTAGAAAAGGGCGGCCGTTTTGTATATATAAATTCCGAAGTATGCGGGTTGATGCCGAACAGAATCAGATTCCTCAGTTGTGTGTAACACCGCATGATGAGCGATTGACAAAGGTGGGTATATTTCTACGTGCACATCATTGGGATGAGTTTCCGCAATTGTGGAATGTGTTGAAAGGTGATATGTCTCTTATTGGCCCTCGTCCGGAGCGACAATATTACATTGATAAAATCATGAAGATTGATCCGCGATATCAATATCTATTTCAGATACGTCCGGGCTTGACATCGTATTCTACATTATATAACGGCTATACCGATACTTTGGATAAGATGTTGGTGCGCTTACGATGTGATTTGTATTATTTGGAGCATCGCTCGTGGCGCATGGATGTGAAGATTATGTGGCTTACTTTTGTACGAATGGTAAGTGGTAGGAAGTTCTGACTACAAGATCAGACCATAATTTTTTTAAGTGCCGCCTGTTTTTTACGAGGTCCGATCTATTTTTTCTTTTGTTTTTCTACGATTTTTTCGAGTATCTTATAGCCCTAAACATGCAATAAGATATTTGTGCGTCCTTTCTTAATGAGGAATAAGAGTTACAAATGGTTGTGATAGAGCCCTTTCTCAAAATACTTTCCTGAAGATCATTATATTCCTTACTGAAGATGTTGTCCGGTACAGGTTTGCATGCTTATTTATATTACATGCCATAATATGCAGAAAATCAATGGTTATATAGAATTGTCAGGATAATGTCAGGATAATGTCAGATCCTTTTTGACGACAATACCTTTGCAGGATTATAAATTTGCAGCGGAAATTAATGTGTTACAGATTTATGAAAATGCGTATGTCCTTGTGTATGAATAAAGCACTGAGTTTTCGGATATGGGTGGTATGTATTTTGTGTATGTCTACTTTTTGTGTATACGCACAAAGTGATGACCAATTAATATCGTTGGGCGAAGTTAAAGTCAAGTCTGCTCAAGTCGTCAATAAACCGGATGGGAAATTAATTTATCCATCAGAAGTGCAAAAGTCGTCATCAAATTCAAGTTATAGTTTGCTTCAAAAATTGGGACTATCCAATATTCGTGTAGATGATGTAGGAAAAAGTGTTTCTGTTATTGACCAGCGGGGAAGTGTACAGCTTCGTATTAATGGAATTTTGGCAGACAAAGCCGATATGTTGTCACTTGATCCTAAGAGCATTGTGAAGATTGATTTTATAGATAATCCGGGTGTACGCTACGGGGATGGTGTGGCATATGTCATTAATATTCTGACACGACGTGTTGCAAGTGGATATTCTTGTGGAACTGAACTGACGCCATTGCTTACGTTGATGAATGGGAATGGCTATGTGTATGGTCGGTGGAATATCGGGAAAAATGAGTTGGCACTTAGTTATATCGTGGATTATCGAGATCTCTATGGCGGGCGACAGGAAGAGCAGGCTGATTATCATTTAAGTGACGGATCTGTACATACCATTACGCGTAATGACGTGGCGTCTCGCATATGTTCGGTAGATCACAATACAAAACTTACGTATAGTTATGCCGATTCTACGCGGCTTATATTTCAAACTTCGCTCAGTGGAGATTTTAATTGCGAACCAGATAATTATAATCGAAAAATTATTACCGAGGCTGCATCTTCGTATGTGGCAGAACAGAAAACCAGTAATAAAATGCATTCTCCGGTACTGGACATCTATTATTTTCAGCAATTTACGCCACGTCAGTCTTTTACGTTTAATACAGTGGGTACATACATAGGCACGCGTTCTTCAAATAGCTATGATGAAGGTTTTCCTTATCAGTATGATGTAGATGGGAAGACCGTTTCATCGCAAACTGAAGCTATATATGAAAATAAGTTGAAGCCCTTTGTACTTCAAACCGGTTTACATTATGGTCAGAAATTTGTGCATAATACATATAATGGCGATGTAATCTCACGCAATGTAATGCACCATCACCGTTTATATGCTTTTTCGGAGATTAAGGGTAGCTGGAGTCGCTTACGTTATCAAATTGGGGCCGGCATTAGTTGGTTATATTATAGACAAGACGAGCATCAGTATCGTTATAGCACATTTTGTCCGAAATTGGCTTTGACTTATCATATTAATGATCTTTGGCAACTAAGCTATCAGTTCCAGTCTAATGAGAGAGTGTCACAAATAGCCATGATCAGTGATGCGATGATCCGTACGAATAGTATGGAATGGACCCGGGGGAATCCAGACTTGAAGCCGAATCGTGAGTTTGAAAATACGTTGCGTCTTGCTTATACAGATGTACGTCTGCAAGCATATCTTTTGGGATATTATAAGTCTTGTATTCGCCCCAATATGGCTTTGTATGAGCGTACGGCAGATGACCAATTTGTTTATACTCAGCAGAACCAGCGGCAAATTAATATTTTAAATACGATGGCATATGTTAGTTATTGGTTCGTGCCTGATAAATTAGCGACTACAGTACAAGGCGGATTATTTAGATGTTTTAATTTCGGAAACAATTATACCCATTGTTATACGGCATATTATACAACAGCTGATTTGCAGGCTTATTGGAAAAGTTTCTCTTTTCGGGCGTATGCCGATAATGGATGGCGTTTTTTGGAAGGGGAGTCTAGAGGTTATAATGGATTTGATGTCGCTTTAAAGGCAACATATGCTTATAAGGATTGGCAGTTTTCACTTACTTGGCGTTTACCTTTCATGAAGAACTATAAAATATATGAAACAGAGGTGTTGAATCAGAATTTGCACAAGTTGATAGCCTATCGCATGATAGATGCCGGTAATCAAGTGAGTCTGAATATTACATGGAGATTAAGTCGTGGACGTAAATATCAGACTGTAGATCGGAGCATAAATCTGAAAGATTCTGATACCGGAATTATTCATTAGGTTGGGAAAAATAGAGCCGGCACTCTATTTTCCTAAATGGAGTGCCGGCTTATGATCATAATGATCCATTGATATTTGTTTTTTATTTTGATAGGGTCGGAATCAGTTCTAATGCGGATTGATCACCACATTCGGCAGCTTTTTTTAAATTTTTTTCAGCCTCAGCCTTATTTCCTAATTGAGCCTGGATGATTCCCATTATACGATAAGCGGTAGCATTTTTGTCGTTTCTTTTTATGCATTGACTGGCAATTCCTTGTGCTTTTTCGATTTCACCAGCTCGCAGAAGTATTTCAATTTTGATAAAGTAGTATTCATCGTTATTCTCATCAAGTGATATAAGTCTGTCTGCGTCATCTAGTGCTTGTTGATACATATGGGCTTCAAGTTCTGCTTTTGCACGCATTTGGTAAAAAAATGGCGTAAGTCCTTGCTGTTTTTTGATATTTTCTATTTCATTATAATCAAAAACAGCTTTTCTGTATTCACCTTTTCCAAAAAATAGTTGTGCTCGATAGAAATAGTAATTGATGCATTGTTCTTGATGGGGAACAGGTGCCTTGGCAATGGCGCTGTCTAGGAGTTGTATGATTTGTATTGTGTCTTTTTCTTGAAGCTCTAACAGACAGCGTGCTGTCTGAAAATAGCTATAACTTGATGCTAGTGTCGTATTACATAATTTTTTGTATGTTTCGGCTGCATCATTGTATTTTTTTTCTGCGAAATAACAGTCCGCAATTTGTTGCAGGTAGAGGGGTAATGGGTTAAGTTCATATGCTGTTAATGCTTGTTCTGTTGCTTGATCAATAGGGTAGTGGGTATAGGTATACATGATTTTGCTATAGGCATAATGTACCTGGTCTTTTTTGTCTTTAGGACATTTTTTTAATGCTTCGTTGTAATCGTCGTCTGCTCGTTGATAGTTTCCGTGTGAGGCATAGAAATTTGCACGCTCCATTAGTGCATCAGCTGTATATGATGGGTATTGTTGAATAAAATCAGCAACAATTGTTTCAACCGCAGTACTATCAATCTTTTTCTGTTTTGTTGCTAAAAACAGATAGGAAAGAGCATCTTGTTCATTCGTGGGTATAGCTTTAGGTATGTAAATACTTGTAAATGCATTATTTGCAAAACTTAAAGAGTTAATTCCGATAGTTTTAATTACGCGGGCATCTATACCGCATAATAAATTTTCTTTAGTAAAGTTTGCTTGTGTAATAGCTATGACTTGTCCTTCATCATTAATAATAGGGAGTCCTATAGAGGTGGAATCATTGGGCAGATTGTAAGTGTAATAATTATAGGAATATAAAGAGGATTTGTCTTTTATGATGGCATCTTGTGGTTCTTTGTCTTTTGCAAAATAAATAATTTTTCCTGTTGTTGAGCCGCTTGAAATGGGTATATAAGGCGCTTTTTCCCAAGTGGTAAGTGCGGTAACCAGATTATATGTGTCGCTGGCTCCGGTAATGCGTGTGATTGCATATTCTTTTCCCTTATTGTTCGTAATTACAGCTTGTTTAGCGTGTTTAAACAAGTCGTAGGAAGATACGACTTTTCCACCCTCTTCATAGAAAAAACCATAACCGGACAGCTGTTTCCCGTCGGCTTGAAATACCGTAATTTTACATATGGAAGATTGTGCGGATTTTGATATGTCTTTTGCTCCAATATATGTGTTTGCGCATATTATCGCGCATAAAATTAGTGTAAATAATTTTAGTTTCATAAGATGGTTATTTGTTTAATAAATCTATTGCATTATTGGTTGCTGCCTGGGTTATAGTAGTACCACTTAACATGTGGGCTATTTCTTCAATACGTTCTTTATGAGATAATTCACGAATGTTGCTATATACGGCAGTTTGGTTGTCAATTTTTTCTACTTTATAATGGTGAACTCCAATAGCCGCAATTTGTGGCAAATGGGTAATACTGATGACTTGTCCATTTTTTGCGATTTCTTGCATAACTTGTGCCATTTTATCAGCCATTTTACCAGAGACACCTGTATCTATTTCGTCAAAAATGACAGTGGGTAAATTCAACTTTTCTGAGAGAATGCTTTTAAAAGCCAACATTAGTCGTGAAATTTCACCTCCAGAGGCAATTTTTATAGCAGATTGCATGGGAAGATTTAAATTGCTGCTAAATAGAAAATTAATTTCATCTATTCCTGTTGGTCCTGGATGTTCTGTTTCTGTGAGTTCTAATTTTACTTTAGCATTAGGAAGTCCTAATTCTTTAAGTTTATCATGTAGTTTTGTTTCTATTTCAAGAATTGCATTTTCACGACCTTTTCTAAGTTGTTTTCCTATTTCGTATATCTTGTTATAGGCGTTATCTGTTTGAATTTTTAATTCGGAAATATTCGTGCTTGAATTATTAATTTTATCAATTTTGACTCTCAATTTTTCTTGTTCAGAAATAAGATCTGCTATCGTCTGTACTCTAAATTTCTGTTGCAAGGAGTATATGGTATTTAGTCTTTCTTCAATCTTTTTCGTTCGATTAGCATCATAAACTATAGCGTCGTTGAGTGATTGTATTTCTTCTGAAATATCTTTTAATTCAATACGGCAGTTGTTTATGCGTAATAAAAGGTCTTCTGTTATAGCATTGTATGCCGAGATCGATTGTAGTTTTTGTTCAACTTGTCGTAAAGAAGAAATGACACCTACCTGTTCATCCATTCCTTCTAAAATTTGGCTCGCGCCATAAAATTGCGTTTTTAATTCTTCTGCATGAGTAAGTGTGTTTAATTCATTTTCTGCGTTTTCTTGTTCTCCGTCTTCTAAGTTCGCATCTGATAGTTGTTGGAATTGGAATTTTAAAAAATCATATTCTTGTGATTGTATCTTTGCTTCTTCTATACTTTGGTTGTATGAATTCAATAGTTTTATATATGAATTGTAAGCCATTTCGTATTGCTTGCGGAGAAACATATTTTGGGCATACGAATCCAAGGTGTCTTTTAAAAAATTAGGATTTCCTAGTAGAAGGTTCTGATGTTGAGAATGAATATCTATCAATAGAGTTCCTATCTCTTTTAATAGATTCAGATTTACTGGAGTATCATTAATAAAACATCGGCTTTTACCATTGATATTTAATTCACGCCTAAGTATGCACGAATTATCATCAATATCGTCAATATTATTGTCTTCCAAGATTTGTTTAAAAGAAGTCGGGTGGTGTTCTGTAGTAAATATCCCTTCAACGATACATTTGTGTTCTTCTTGTTTTATCAGTTGCGTATCCGCTCTTTTGCCAAGGAGCATTCCAAGAGCACCGATGAGAATGCTTTTGCCAGCACCTGTTTCCCCCGTTATGACAGAAAAACCTGAATGGAAATTTATTTCTGCAGAACTGATTAATGTATAATTTTTAATAGATAAATGTTTCAGCATAAGGTAAATATTTAAAGGATATCTTTGTATATACCGCTGTAATTTTATTGTTTGATTTTATTCCATGTCATATTTTGTGAGGGATTGATGGATATAAGTAGGTTACATACTGATTCGCGCTCTTGTGCAGTACCTCTTGATTTGAAAAGGTTTACTAGTTCTTCTTTTTTATATTCAGAAAAAAGTTGTGGCCATGGATTTGTGGACTTTTTTTGTTTGGTCGCTTTTAATAAAGTTAAAGCTTCACTGATTACCGACCGTCCGCGTTCTGCATTTTGAGCCATTTCATCCAATCCATTGCGGTGGTATTTGTATTGCAATTGGCGAAATGCTTCAAATGAAGCATCTAAATAATCACTGATAAGGGCATATCTGTTTTTATTGCTTTCAAAAGCTTTCCATCCTTTTTCATTGATTCCTTGGGCATTATTAACAATGAAAAGAGCGTTTTCAAGTTGTGATTGTCCGCCTTTTAAAGACATGCAGTCCATATCTATACCTAGAATTAGGTACACATAATAAGCGAATATTGCAGTTAAGTTATTGTCTATTTGTTCCATTCGAAATTCAAGTTGATCAAATTCTTGAAAAACAAAGGCGAAGTCGGGATCTTGAAAAGCAAATTCTGTAGTTTTATAGGATGTGTTATAAACGGGGCGGTTTGCTTGGATTTGTAAACTTCCTTCAAATCTATTTTCTGATTCTGAATACTTTGAAAGTATTATATTAAATGTGCATTCAATTCTTTCTGTTGGCGTAAATTGTAAATTTGTCCATTGGCGATCGTTTAAAAAACTAGTCAATGCTTTTTGTAAATTCTCAAATACGGCAGTATTAGTCCCTTGAATTTGCTGATGATTGATAGAAACTTGTGCATTTAGTTCTTGAGAATAAGTTTCTCCTAATCCAAGAAACAAAGTGAATGCAATTAATATAAAAACTTTTCGCATAATGTTTGAATTACATCTTTAGCAACTTCTTTTTTATTCTTTAATGGAAAATCAATTCGGTTTTCCTGTGTAATAATGCTAATCTGATTTGTATCGTATTGAAAACCTGCTCCTGGATTTTGCAAGGAGTTTAATACGATGAAATCGAGATTTTTTTTACGTAGCTTCTCTGTTGCATTTGTAATTTCATTATCCGTTTCTAGAGCGAATCCGATGGTTATTTGTCGATCTTTTTTTATTTTTCCAAGTTCTGCAGCAATGTCTGTTGTCGGAATTAGTTGGATAGTTTGTTTTCCCTTTTCTCTTTTTATTTTGTTCTGATCTTTTGATTCTGGCGTAAAGTCTGCTACCGCAGCGCAAAATATGGCAACATCACTTTGGGCAAAATGCTTTTTGCATGCTGCTAACATTTCAGTTGCGCTTTCTACCGAGATTCGGCTTATATTGGTGCTTGATATGCTTAAGTTTACTGGTCCTGATACTAAAATGACTTTAGCACCTCTTGTAGCACATTCTTCTGCCAGTGCATATCCCATTTTTCCGCTTGAGTAGTTTCCAATAAAACGAACCGGATCAATTTTTTCATATGTTGGTCCAGCGGTAATTAATACGGTTTTTCCTTGGAGTGGGTAACTTAACGGTTCCGAGTTTTTTTTGAACCATTGAGAAACATATGTGATAATATTTTCAGGTTCTTCCATGCGACCTTTTCCTACTAAGTGACTGGCAAGTTCACCTTCGCATGCCTCGATAACGTTTACACCATATGATTTCAACGTACTGATGTTGTTTTGTGTCGATGGATGCTTGTACATATCCAGATCCATAGCCGGTGCCAAAAAAATTGGCGCTTTCATCGATAGATATGTGGTAATTAGCATATTATCTGCGATCCCATTTGCCATTTTACCAATAGTAGATGCTGTTGCTGGAGCAATAATCATGGCGTCAGCCCAAAGTCCTAGATCAACATGACTGTTCCATGAGCCATCTCGTCTGTCAAAGAATTCACTGATAACCGGACGTGATGTAAGTGTCGATAATGTTAATGGTGTGATAAATTCTTTTCCTGCAGGAGTTATAACAACTTGAACTTCAGCACCAGCTTTAATCAATCCGCGTATTAAGATACATGCTTTGTAGGCAGCAATGCTTCCTGTAATTCCCAAGACAATATGTTTACCTTTTAATGTCATTATTATGAGTTATTTGCTTTAACTTTATTCTAGTGAGAACTTGTTTCGTGTTTTGTGGAAAATCGCCTTGCATCATCCACGCATAATAACCAGGTTCTTTTTGAAGAACAGAAAGGACTGGTTGTCCTTTATATTTTCCAAAGTTGAAGACTTCTATCCCTTCTTCATTATAAACAAAACGCCCAGCCAAATCAACATTGTTGTTCATCCGTGTAAAATTAGACAGGAATTCCATGTTGTTTTCAATCTGATCGGAATATTTCTCTAATTGCGCTTTGAGTATTTCATATGTGGCTTCTGTATCTGCCTGTGCAGTGTGGGCATTTTGTAAATCTTTTTTACAATAAAATTTGTATGCAGCTGATAGTGTACGTGGCTCCATTTTATAATAGATATTCTGAACATCTATGAATCGAATGTTACAGATGTCTATATTAATTCCTGCTCGTTGGAATTCTTCAATGAGCAACGGTACGTCAAAGTGGTTTGAATTATATCCTGCCCAGTCGCAGTTCTCGAAGATAGTTGCCAAATATGCTGCTTTTTCAACAAAGAGAGGGCAGTCTGCAACGTCTGCGTCAAAGATATTATTAACTTTTGATGCTTGTGGCTCTATTGGTATAGTAGGGTTGAAACGAAAGGTCTCCTGTGTCTTTTTCCCGTCAGGAAAAATTTTTAGGTAGCTTAGTTCAACTATCCTGCTTTTTGTAATACTTAATCCAGTGGCCTCTATATCAAAAAAAACAATCGGCTTACCTAAATTTAATTCCATAAGAAAATCCTGCTGAAAGTTTTTTATTCATTTAACATCATTGGCATTAAAAGCATTAACACACTTTCTTCTTCTGTGTCAACTGCAGGTGTTATGATGCCAGCACGACTGGCATCTGCCAGCTTGATAACTAAGTCATCTCCTTCGATGATATTTATCAGTTCTAAAAGAAATGCTCCCTTGAAACCTATACTCATGGGGATTCCTGAATAGTCACAGAAAATATGTTCTTCAGCAGATTTTGAAAATTCTATGTCTTGGCTGGATATTTGTAATTCGTGTGCAGAAAAACTTAGTTTTGTTAAAGATGTTTTCGTGGCAAAAACCAAAACGCGGCGTAAAGCGCTAATTAATGCACTACGATTAATTACTGCACAATTGGGGTTGTCTTGTGGAATTACGCTGCTATAATTGGGATAGCGTCCTTCAGTAAGGCGACAAGTTATTATGTAGTCTGTAGTTCGAATTTCGGCATTTCTATCAGTATAGGTGATAATTGTTTCATCCGTATCTTTTGTAAGGACATTCCTTAGTATCAATGCCGGTTTTTTAGGAAGAATGAATGAGCTATGATGTGAATTCTGAACTTTTGAGAATGTACTGCATACTAATTTATGACCATCGCTTGCTACAATTGTCAATTTTTCTTGAATGTCAAAAAATACGCCATTCATTACAGGACGTAAATCGTCAGAGGCAGTTGCAAACAAAGCGCGATTAATTCCTGACCATAATAAATTAGATGGTATAGTTATCTTGTCGCATTCTTCTGGAAGCGATTGGAATTCAGGGTAATCATCTGCAAATTCACTAATGATATTGTATTGGCCATTTTGATAACGAATGGTAATTTCATGAGTGGTCTCATCAACAACAAATTCAAGAGGCTGTTCTGGAATTTCTTTTAGCGCATCTTGAATCATGCGTGCATCAAGTGTAAATTTACAGTCATTATTGCATTCGATCAGTTCTACTGAAGTTCGGATTGTAGTTTCGCTGTCTGAAGCAGTAAGGGTTAAAAGTCCATTATTAATTTCAAATAAGAAATTATCAAGAATGGGTATTGTATTTTTACTTACAATTACTTTTCCGATAGATTGAAGTCTTGAGGATAATAATGTACTTGGGATTACAAAACGCATGGTTATTTGAATTTAAAGTTTATATTTCTTGTAACTTACAAAGGTAATCAATTAATTCTTCGAATCCAAATTTTCTATCCTTAACTTCTGTGCCATAGCAAATGAATGGCGCATGCTTAAAAAAGCGTTAAGTGCGTTTGGGGTATGAAAATAAAGTTGTAAATTCGCGTGCTATAACGTTAATAAAGAAGAAAGAAATGGAAATAACAGGTAAAATTATAGCTGTACTTGATGCTAGAAGTGGAATTTCTGCGAGAACCGGCAATCCGTGGAAATCGCAAGAGTTTGTTATAGAAACGCAAGAGCAGTACCCCCGTCGTTGTATCTTTCGTGTATTTGGAGAAGATAGATTAAATGCGATGAATATTCAGATGGGAGAAACTCTTACTGTTTCTTTTGACATAGATGCGCATGAATATAATGGCAGATGGTTTAATGATATTAGTGCGTGGAAAGTAGAGCGAAATGCTGTCACGCCAGGTAGTGTACCTCCTCTTGACATCCCCCAGTCAACAGCAATGCCGGCAGAAAACGAATCCATGTCAAATGCGGTTGATAAAGTTGATGATCTCCCGTTTTAATTAAATAAAGCCGGTTCTATTTTTTAAGAACCGGCTTTTTGTTTTTGGCTTCATCCTTTTTGTATGTTTCGAATATTAAGGCGGCTTATATCTTTCTTTTTTATAAGTTCAATTATAGCTGTTATTGCTTTTCGCTATGTTCCGGTTTATGTTACACCTTTAATGGTTATTCGTTGTATTCAGCAGAAAATTGCAGGTAAACCTGTTAAGTTAGAGCATAAATGGGTACCACTAAATGAGATGTCACATTATTTGCCGATTGCTGTGATGGCCTCGGAGGACCAACGTTTTATGAAACATCATGGATTTGATGTCACTGAGATAAGGAATGCTGCAATTGATCGTATTACCGGAAGGCGATTTCGCGGCGGAAGTACAATTAGTCAGCAAACTGCTAAAAATGTGTTTCTTTGGCCTCAATCATCTTGGATAAGAAAAGGCTTTGAAGCGTATTTTACGGTATTAATAGAGATATTTTGGAGTAAACAGCGTATTATGGAAGTTTATTTAAATAGTATAGAAATGGGAGATGGCATTTATGGCGCGCAGGCTGTTGCATCGTGTCATTTTAATTGCCGTGCATCAGAATTGACCAAAAGGCAGTGCGCTTTGATTGCAGCAACACTTCCTAATCCATTGCATTACAGCTCTTTACATCCTTCTAAATATGTAAACAGACGGAAAACAGAAATAATAACGCAAATGAAGCATGTTTATTTTTGCGATTTAGAAGATAGAAAATAGTTTTTTTGTTCTTGAAAGTTTGCTACATTGGTTTTGAAGGTTTTAATATTACAGCTTGACTTTTTTTTCCATCAATATAGGCAATACATGCTTTTTTTAATCCTATTAATGCAACATGTTCAGTTTCTTGTATTATGTCCTGTTCTTTTAGGAATGCCAAATCTAAGTAATCATTAGAATTTGTTGGGATAATTGAAATATAGCCAATTCCAAGGGAGGTAATATTATGAAAAAAATGAGATCCTTGTGAGGGTTCGACATTTTTCAGACAACACTCAACGATAATACGCGCATCTTTAATCGTGCTCCATTGGATCGGAATCCCCAGCCAAGAATCCGTGCTTCCCCATCTGCCGGGGCCGATTAGAATATATCCGTTTTGATCAATATGCTTACTTGAAGTTATGTTCTCTAATTCTTTAGCAATTAGTTTGTTATGACATGGCGAGTAGTTGTCCTTCTTTATAAGGATAATTTGCTTGATATTTTCATAGCAACCATTTCCTAAAGCTTTATTGCTTTTTAAAATTGTATTGGAAAGATCAATTTTGTCAAGGTCTGCTCGTAATGACATTTCATTTTCAACAATAGGGCGTGCTTGCAAAATTGTTAATATCATGTTTTGAGATTTTTGATTTGGAGTCAGAGCAAATTCTATCTCAATAGGCCTTCCGAATTCTTGTTTCCCAATTGAAAGAAAATCTTCAATTGCTTTAGCAAATGGTATATTGGAGTTGTTTAGCAAATTTTTGAAAGATATGACTAGACGATGATATTCCGGATAATATCCGTCGTATAGCGATTGATTTTCGGGATCGTAGGTTGACACAACGTGGGGGAGTAATGAGGACGGTATATGGGCTGCGTCAATTGGCAATTGACACAGATTGAATGTATCATCAGTTTGAATTTGGAATGGAGTTTTGTTTTTTGTACGTAAAGCATAAAAATATGATTGAGTACTTTTTAAAGCCGATTTTATCGTAGAAAGTTGCATTATTTTTTGTGTGTATTTTGGAATAATTCGTAGAGTTGCCCCACCATCAACTACGTATTTTCCCAATCCTAGAGCAATATGCATGACACCATCCGTGGCCTGTTCTCCATCAATGGGATAATAATTTGTTGAATGTGCCACACCAGACATCATTGGGAAATAAAAATCACCATATTGGTTTCCTACCACTTCTTGTAAAACAACAGCCATTTTTTCTTGGTCAATTAGATTCTTGGTAGATAAAAGGTATAGTTTGCTTTCTTTGTAAAAAACCGAGGCAAATACTCCCTTAATCGCAGCTTCCAATTGCAATGACCGTAGCTGTGCATCTTCCGTATAGGGAATCATATAAGTTGAATAAATTCCGGCAAAAGGTTGATAATGAGAGTCTTCAAGCATGCTTGAAGACCTGATTGCCAAAGGCGATTTGGAGGCGTTACATAATGAAAGTAAACATTTTTGCACATGTTTCGGTAATTCAGCGTGCATGAATGTTTCTAAGATTTTCTGATTTGAATTTGTGGATAGTGCAAATGAGTAAAGGCCGTTTTTTTCCATAAATTCATCAAAAACATCAGTACATAATACAACCGTTTGAGGTATTTGTATTTGTAAATTTGGACCATAGTCTGGAATGTTCCATGTTGTCATAAAAGCAATACCGCGGCCTTTTCCTCCGAGTGATCCTTTTCCAATTTTTGTAAAATTACTACATTCATCAAATCTACTTTCTTCAAAATCCGCGATCACTCCGGTATTTTTCATTTTTCGATATGCAATGATCAAGTTATATATTTGGTTCCTTATTTCATCCAGTTTTTGACCATTTGTAATATCCATCTCTTTTATAACCTTGGCCAAAGGAAATAAGGCTCTTGAATAAAAAAACCTGGAAAAGTGATTCCTTTTTAGGTGATAATATAACGATTTGTCCGGTATTAGAAATATTTTATGTTGCATCTCCCTCAGATCATGGATTTGCATTATTGTGGTGTTATTGTCAGGATCTATTATATTAAAGCACCCAAATCCGAAAAGTTGTGAAACTGCATGTTGTAGATTGAGTAGGTAATTATTTTCATTCTTACTAAGGAATTTTACATTTAGACTTTTTGCTAATATGTTGCCTCTTTCAGTATTAGTTGATTGAAGAATGATTGGAATTTTGGGCATTATGTCTTTGACTTTTTTGCAAAAGTAAGCTCCTGCCAGAGGATTGTTTTTTCCTTCTTTCTTGAAACTTAAATCGGAAATAATTCCTAGAATGTGTTCTTGATACGTGTAGAAGTAATCCAAAGCTTCTTCGTAGTTACGGGCAAGAAGAATTTTGGGGCGTCCTCGCATTCGCAATGTTTTTAGATGTTCATTTAGTGCTTCTTTTGCAAATTCTTTACTTTGGGCTAGAACAAATTTATATAGCTGACATAAAATGGAGGAATAAGTTCTTACAGAATCTTCAATAAGTAATATGACTTGTACTCCTACAGCATTAGAATCAGGAAGAGCATTCCACTTATCTTCAATAAGTTTGATGATTGCGATTAGCAATTCTGAGTCTCCGAGCCATGAAAAAATATAATCAATAAAAGAAAGATCTTCGCAGGCAACTCTTTTAGATATTTCCTTGGAAAAAGGAGTTAATACGATTATAGGTAGGTCTTGATACCTTTCTTTAATCTCTTTTGCTTCGGAAAAAATATCATGTTTGTCTAAATTGGGCATGATAATAATTAGTTCAAATACCCTTTCTGAAAGTATTTTTATCGCCTCTTTTTTATTTTGTACACGTGTGAATCTTGGAGGATATCTTAGAGACAAATTCATGTATTCATTGAATATCTGCTCATCAATTCTACCGTCTTCTTCTAATGAAAAAATATCATATTTTGTTGCAATGAGCAAGACATTGTATATGCGTTTGTTCATCAACTCTGAAAATTGAGTGTCACGAATAAAATTGCTGTAAAATTTTTCTAAGGCTTTTTTCATGAAGCAGACTAAGAAATAGTTAAAAAGTGACATATTCCAATATTTGAGAAAGATGGAATATGCCACTTTTGTTGATTAAACTTGAATAAATGGGGTTAATAGGCAAATAGAGGATAATTCATCATGCATTCGTTTACCTTTTCACGAACAGATTTGATTACATTCTCGTCATCTGGAGAATTTAAAACTTCTTCAATGAGATCAGCTATTATTGGCATCATATCCTCTTTTAATCCTCTTGTGGTTATTGCAGGGGTGCCAATTCTTATACCTGAAGTTTGAAAAGCGCTGCGGTCATCAAATGGCACCATATTTTTGTTTACAGTAATGTCTGCTGCTACCAACACACTTTCTGCTTTCTTGCCCGTCAAATCAGGATATTTCGTTCTTAAATCAACAAGCATGCTATGATTGTCTGTTCCTCCACTAACTATGTTAAAGCCTCTTTTGATTAGTTCTTTTGCTAAACAATCGGCATTATTTTTTACTTGTTGGGCATAAAGTTTGAATTCTGGTTGCAAAGCTTCGCCAAAAGCTACAGCCTTTGCTGCAATTACATGTTCAAGAGGGCCACCTTGAATCCCAGGAAAAACAGCACTATTAAGCAATTGGCTCATCATTTTTATGGAACCTTTGTTAGTCGTATACCCCCATGGATTTTCGAAATCTTTGCCCATTAAGATTATTCCACCTCTTGGTCCTCTTAAGGTTTTATGTGTCGTTGAGGTGACGATATGCGCGTATTTAACAGGGTTTTTTAACAGGCCTGCGGCGATAAGTCCTGCAGGGTGAGCCATGTCAACCATAAAAATGGCGCCAATTTTGTCTGCAATGTTTCTCATTCGCTCATAATCCCATTCTCGGCTGTAAGCCGATCCTCCTCCAATGATAAGTTTGGGCTTGAATTCTAGAGCTAAACTTTCCATTTCATCATAATCAACGGTACCGGTCTCTTTTTTTAAATTGTAACCTATTGGGTTATATAAAATGCCAGAAGTATTGACTTTTGAGCCGTGTGAAAGATGTCCGCCTTGTTCCAGATTTAGTCCCATAAAAGTATCGCCGGGTTTTAGGCAGGCTAAGAAAACTGCGGCGTTAGCTTGTGCGCCGGAATGAGGCTGTACATTAGCGTATTCTGCACCAAAAAGTTTTTTAACGCGTTCAATTGCAATGGATTCTGTTTTGTCTACAATTTCACATCCTCCGTAGTATCGTTTTGATGGATATCCTTCTGCATATTTGTTGGTAAGGCATGAGCCCATGGCTTGAAGTACTTGGTCGCTTACAAAGTTTTCTGAAGCTATAAGCTCAATACCTTTTAATTGGCGTTGATGTTCCGCTTCTATCAATTCGAAGATTTCAGTGTCTTTTTTCATATCAAAAAAAATAAAAATAGAACAATTTCATGAATTCTTATACCAGTTTTACTTGGTCGATATTCTGCTCTTTTTCACAATAATGGCATTGTAGCTTGCCTATGTTTTTATCAATAACATGAAAGTGTGTAGGAACGGGTTCATTGTTTGTAACACATTTTGGATTATTGCATTTTACAATGCCTATTAGATCATCTGGCAAATTAACTTGTTTCTTTTCTACAACTTCATAATTTTTTATTGTGCATAGTGAAACATTGGGGGCAACTACAGATAATTGGTTTAATTCTGCATGAGTGAAAAATTTATCAGCTATTTTGATGATACTTTTTTCGCCCATTTTCTTGCTCTTTATATTGTAGCCAATCATGATGGCAGTATGCAGTTTTTGTAGTTGCAGAAGGTTTATTACCTCAAAAAGTTTGTTTGACGGTATATGGTCGATTACGGTTCCGTTTTCAATAGCAGCTACCAATAATTCTTCTTTTTTCATTTTTGTCGACTTTAGTTTATTTTTGGATAGGGATGATTGTCTTGTCGTGTATTATATCATCCAAAGTATAACCTAATGCATCACAGATAATTGCCTGTCGAGTGTAAAGGCCGTTTTTAGCTTGTTGAAAATAGTAGGCATGCGGATTATTGTCAACATCATAAGCGATTTCATTTACACGAGGAAGAGGATGCAAAATCTTCATGTTTTTCTTTGCTTGGGCTAACATGTCATTTCGCAAGACGAATAAATCTTTTACTTTTTCGTATTCCATTAAATCAGTAAAGCGCTCGCGTTGTACTCTTGTCATATACAGGATGTCTGCCTCGCTTATGATATTTTCGTTAAGGTCTTCGTGCTCAATGTATTTAATATGGTTTTGCTTACAATATAACTTGTATTCTTCAGGCATAGCCAATTCTTTAGGAGCAATAAAATGGAAAGTAGGTGAAAAATGTCTCATGGCCATTAATAAAGAGTGTACTGTTCGGCCATATTTTAAATCACCAATAAGAAAAATGTTCAAATTATCTAATGTGCCTTGGGTCTTGTAAATGGAATATAAATCAAGCATTGTTTGTGACGGGTGCTGATTAGCTCCATCTCCGGCATTGATAATTGGAATGTCTGTGACTTCGCTGGCATATCGGGCTGCTCCTTCTAAATAGTGACGCATTACAATAATATCAGCATAATTGCTAACCATCTTTATCGTATCTTTCAAGGTTTCTCCCTTTGACGAACTGGTGACTTTGGGGTCCGTGAATCCAATAACTCTTGCACTTAGTCTGTTGGCGGCTGTTTCAAATGAGAGACGTGTACGGGTTGAAGGTTCAAAAAATAGAGTTGCTACTACTTTTCCTTCAAGAATTTTTCGGTTCGGAAATTTTTCAAACTCTGCTGCCATTGTGAGTAGATACATTAATTTCTCTCTTGAATGGTTGGCAATTGTTACGAAACTCTTTTTGTCAGGCATAATAAAGTTTTTTCTTGTTAGACATTCCGAAACGTAAAGTTAGAAAAAATCATTGAAAAGTCCTCCTTTTTTTGCTTTTTTCTGTTTGAAATAAAGGTTGATGAGATGCTTATTTCCGTAAATTGCATTTTTGTTAAATGTTTAGTAGATGGTAAGCTCTATTTCCTTTATACACATATTCCGATTTATTCTGATAGTGATAGAAACGGGATTTATACAAGACTATGAAAATATAAATAGTTTTACAAGGTAACTTACAAATTAAATAGTTAAATTTGCAAACAAATTTTCTTGTAGTCATATGTTATGGAAACAAATGATTCAATAAGGTTTAATCAGATACGCAATTACAAACGATGTTTCGCTGATGCTATTAAAGTCATCACTCATCTGCCATTTAATTTAATAAGAAGTCTTTGCTTGTTGTGGGGACTTTCATCTATAGGAATTTTCGGATTACTTTTTTTATCGATATTTGCAAAGTCAAATTGGGGCGTTGGGGGCGGAATAGTACTTCTCCTCTTTGTGTTGTGGTTACAGGCAATAGCCTTATCAAGGTTATCTTGCTGTATTCACGAATTGCAGGAGGGAAAAAACGAACTGACTAAGTGTTCTAAAATTCCATTAAGAGAAGTAGCTTGTCAGGCTTTTAATTATTTTATATTGCGAGTAGTTCAACTGCTTGTTGTTGGAGTGGTTGTTTTTATTTTGATGATTTGTCATGTCACGACTGTATATGCATTAATTGTTTGTGCTGTGATTCTTCTTATTATAACTTATTTCGATCTTTATTTTTTGAGCGATACGTTTTTAAGTAAGAGAAAATTTTTGAGTAGTTTTTTATCGACTTTTAGGAAATGCTTAAAAAACATCAGCATCTCATTTATTATATATGTGAGTGTAGCCTTTTTTGTCGGAGTTTCTGTTGTGGTGCTTTATGCGCCAACATTTGTGTTGTCATGTGGCTTGGGGGCACAGAATTTTGCTCAACAAATTGGAGATACATCCAGTTTGATTCCACTATGGGTGCATGCGTTTAATTTTGTTTTAATGGCATGTGTGTTTGTCATAGTTAATTTTATCCTAACTTTTTGTCGATTTGCGTCCGTCTTGTTTTGGAATACGATATTGCTGCGCCAAGAAGAAAAAAGAGCACAGTTGCAACAATAAAAATATGAGTGTCAACGATTTGAATTTATTATTTTCAATAACCAAATAAATCACACAATGAATAATAATTTTATGGTCTTTTCAGGCACAAAGTCACGCTATTTAGCAGAAAAGATTTGTGCAAGTTTAGGTTGCAAATTAGGTAATTTGTTAATTACTCACTTCGCAGACGGAGAATTTGCGGTCAGCTATGAAGAATCAATTAGAGGTCGTGATGTATTCTTAGTGCAATCAACTTTCCCAAATTCGGATAATTTGATGGAATTATTGTTGATGATTGATGCGGCTAAGCGTGCGTCTGCGCACAGTATTATAGCAGTCGTTCCTTATTTTGGATGGGCTAGACAGGATAGAAAGGACAAGCCAAGAGTTTCAATCGGTGCTAAATTAGTCGCAGACCTGCTGAGTGTAGCTGGTATTGATCGATTAATTACCATGGATTTACATGCAGATCAAGAGCAAGGCTTTTTTGATGTTCCAGTAGACCATTTGTATGCCTCTACAATAATGTTGCCTTATGTAAAGAATTTGAATTTGCCAAATCTGTGTATTGCAACACCAGATGTGGGGGGATCAAAACGTGCAAGTACATATGCAAAGTATTTGGATTGTCCATTAGTCCTTTGTAACAAATCGCGTAAAAAGGCGAATGTAGTTGATACTATGCAGATAATTGGCGATGTGAAAGGCATGGATGTCATACTTGTTGATGATATTGTTGATACTGCAGGAACTATTACCAAAGCAGCTGATTTGATGATGGAAAATGGTGCACATAGTGTAAGAGCTATAGCATCCCATTGTGTAATGTCTGGACCAGCCAGTCAGAGGGTTCAAGATTCCAAATTGGAAGAAATTGTGTTTACAGACAGTATTCCTTATGACAATCTTTGTTCGAAAGTTAAGCAATTAACCGTAGCGGATATGTTCGCAGAGACAATACGCCGGTTGATGAATAATGAAAGCATTAGTTCTCAATATCTGATTTAATTTACGGCAAAAGAATTCTGAATGTTACGGGATTCTTTTGCTTTTTTAGATGGCTTCGTTACATGGAAATTAAAACATTTTCGGCATCGTATGTTTCGACCACTTTTTCTGAACTATCAAGAACTTATCAGAATTTAGTGGAGGAAGCAAAGAATGCCTCTATGAGTAGCTATTCTCCCTATTCGAAATTTAGCGTGGGAGCTGCAGTCTGTTTGAAAAACGGATTAGTCTTTTCGGCTTCAAATCAAGAAAATGTATCTTACCCAGAAGGAATCTGCGCAGAACGTAACGTCTTGTTTTATGCAAAATCAAAGTATCCTGATATACCAATAACTTCCATGGCTATTGCGGCACGGGACAAACATGGATTTACTGACTTTCCTGTTTCGCCATGTGGGGCCTGTCGACAAGTTATTTTAGAGACTATTTTGCGTGACAATATTGACTTTAATATAATTTTGTATGGTGAGCGTGAAACACTTATTGTTCCACAAGCGTCTATGTTGTTGCCGTTGAATTTTCATATGTGATTTAGGATATGATTTTTTGGCAAGAAAAATCATATCCTAAAATATTTATGTATATTTGCAAATATGAATTTTTAAATAAGTAAAGATATGCAATCGTTAAAAGGAAGTAAGACAGAAAAGAATTTGCAAACAGCTTTGGCCGGAGAATCTGTTGCTCGTAATAAATATACTTATTATGCATCTAAAGCACGAAAAGATGGTTACGTACAGATTGCCGAAATTTTTGAGGAAACAGCTAATAATGAGAAGGAACATGCCAAAATTTGGTTTAAGTATTTGAATGACGGCATTAAATCAACTTTGGAAAATTTGCAAGATGCAGCAGCTGGTGAAAATTATGAATGGACTGATATGTATGCAAATTTTGCGAAACAGGCACGTGAAGAAGGATTTACGGAGATTGCTGCAAAATTTGAAATGGTTGCAGCTATTGAAAAAGAACATGAAGAACGCTACCGTAAATTAATTGGAAATGTAAACCAAAAATTGGTTTTCTCCAGAGATGGTGATTGCATATGGCAGTGCAGCAATTGCGGTCATATTGTAGTCGGAAAAGATGCACCAAATACGTGTCCAGTCTGCGATCATCCGCAGAGTTATTTCCGAATAAAAGCTGAAAATTATTAACAAAAAATGGGGTAGGTCGATTGGGTTGACTTATCCCTTTTTTATGGTGTTTAGAAAAGGGATATAAGGTCAATAAACCGAAAATATTTCGAAAAAGTTTCTTCGTATCCATAGAAAATTGTATATTTGAGATGTCTAATCAAAAATTGAATTTAATATGAAAGGATTAAGTATTTTAGCAGCTTTTTTGGGTGGCGCTGCTGTTGGCGCTGCTTGTGGTATATTATTTGCGCCTGAAAAAGGAACAGATATGAGAACAAAAATCGCAGAAGCAATTCGTAAACGTGGTATCAAACTGAATGATAAGGAAATGTCAAATTTGGTAGAAGATATCGCAGATGAATTAAAAGTTGTCAGCGATTAATAGTAGTGTTGTCTTGCACAAAATTGGCGATCTATAGTCTTGATTTATATATGAATTTGCTAAACGAATTGATAAGGGATTTTAAACAGTATTTGACTTGTCAAAAAAAATATATACAGGTTGATATAGTAAGTAAATTAACTGTGCTTTATGCCTTATTGATTTTAATTCTCATATTTTTCTTGCTGGGTTCTGTGCTACTTCTACTGCTATCATATATGTTAACGTTCTATTTGGCATCTGTCCTTGATAGTAAAATACTGGCATTGTTGATAGTCTTTGTCTTGTATCTGGCATTGGGATTCTTTATATACATAAAGAGGAGATCCCTGATATTAAATCCTTTAGCGGCTTTTATTGCCAATAAAGTATTAATAGATCATAATGATGGTGATAGTCATGAAAAAAAAGAAAATACAGACATTTGATGATCTTTTGATACTGCGAGAGGAGTACAAAAGAGAAGCCCAGAAACAGATGGATTCAATGCTTCAGAGAGTAAAACAAAGTTCTTTGAAGAATGGAAGCGGAGGGCATTTCCGGCAAATTACGGGATATTTAGAGCAAGTTTTTGCTATATATAAAGGCGTGACGTTTGGTCTTCGCTTTATACGGAGGGTAAAAGCTGTTACGCAGTCATTTAAAAGAGGTCGCTAATAAGTGCTTAATATTTAAAAAAGTCGGCAAACAAAGCATTTTAAGGCTCGTTTGCCGACTTTTTATTGCAAATTATTTCTGTATTTGTGTTTTTTCTTGATTTTTGATATTTATTTTTGTACATCGATTTTTTTTGTTTTATCTTTGTTCCTAGAATACATGTGACAAACGATTTTCCAGAAATCAATATATGAACGTAGTTGTAATTAATTATAAAGGTGGGAATGTCTTGTCCGTAATTAATGCTTTGCACCGTATAGGTGTTGAAGCCACGTTATCTAATGATATAGAAACTATAAAAAAAGCGGATAAGGTAATATTTCCAGGTCAAAGTGAGGCTTTGATGACAATGAACTTTTTGAAAGAATTTAAATTGGATCAGGTCCTTCAAACTTTGACCCAACCTTTCTTAGGGATTTGTATAGGGTTACAGATTTTAGGAGCTAGAAGCGAAGAAAAGAATACTGCGTGTTTAGATATATTGGAGGGAGAGGTCGTAAAAAAATTTTTTCTGGAAGATGGCTCTCGTCTTAAGATACCTCATATGGGATGGAATAATGTTAGTCATTCTAAGTCCGAATTATTTCAAAATATCCCGGACAATTCTTATTTTTATTTCGTTCATAGTTTTTATATGCCGGTAAATCGATATACAATAGCCGAGACGGATTATATAAATTGCTTTTCTGCCGCAATTAAAAAGGATAATTTTTATGCCACGCAGTTCCATCCAGAAAAAAGTGGAAAATGTGGTGAACAATTATTGAGGAACTTCATTGAACTTTAATTATGGAAATTATACCAGCAATAGACATTATTAATGGAGAATGTGTACGCTTATCTAATGGCAATTATGAGCAGTGTAAGGTATATTCCAAGTCTCCGATAGATGTAGCCAAGAAATTCGAAGACTTGGGATTTCAACGCTTGCATTTGGTGGATCTCGATGGAGCTCGTTCTGCTCATGTTGTTAATTATAAAGTTCTTGAACAGATTGCGGCTCAAACTGGTTTATTGGTGGATTTCGGGGGCGGTATAAAAAGCGAAGCAGATTTAAATTTGGTAAAGAATTGTGGCGCAACTTATGTAACACTAGGAAGTATTGCTGTAAAAGATCCATTGAAAGTGAGGGAATGGATTTCTCAATATGGAGCTGAATATTTTATTTTAGGGGCAGATTGTTTAGATGAGAGAATTAAAATTAATGGTTGGAAGGAAACGGCAGAAACAGATGTTTTTTCTTTTATCAATAGTTATGCTCAGGTGGGAGTAAAAAAGTTTTTATGTACAGATATTTCAAGAGATGGAATGCTTAATGGACCGTCAATTGATTTGTACAAAAAAATTATGGATAAATGTTCAGAATGTATCTTGATTGCCAGTGGGGGAGTTAGTTCTTTGGAAGATCTGTTTAGACTTCAGGAAATTGGTATACAGCATGTTATTGTAGGAAAGGCAATATATGAAGGAAGAATAAATCTCGCAGAAATAGTAAATAGATTCAATTGAAATGTTAGCAAAAAGAATAATTCCTTGCCTCGATGTTAAGAATAAGAAATTGGTAAAGGGAACAAATTTTGAAAATTTACAAGAGTTAGGTGATGCAGTTGATTATGCGATTAAGTATGATAAAATGCATGCCGATGAACTTGTATTTTTAGATATTACTGCGAGTATTGAAGAACGTAAGAATTTAAAAGAACTGGTTTTTGAGATTGCTAAAAATATTTCTATCCCGTTTACGGTTGGAGGTGGAATTTGCAGTGTTGAAGATGCAGAAGATTTATTTTTAGCAGGTGCGGATAAAATTAGTATAAATTCTGCTGCATTGAAAAACCCCCAACTGATCAATCAGATTTCAACACGCTTTGGATCACAAGCATGCGTAGTTGCCATAGATGCCAAGCAAGATCCGTTATCGGGCGAATGGCTTTGCTATTCTAAAGGTGGAAAAGAAAATACGGGAAGACGTTTGTATGATTGGGCGAGGGAAGTTGTTGAACGAGGTGCAGGGGAAATCCTGTTTACGAGTATAGATCATGATGGGGTAAAACATGGCTATGCTAATGCTGCATTATCTGTTTTGTCAAACAGCCTTTCTGTTCCTATTATAGCATCTGGAGGCGCAGGGTGTAGTCAAGATTTTTATGACGCATTTGTGGTGGGGAAAGCCGATGCTGCATTGGCTGCAAGTACTTTTCATTATGATAAAATTAATATAGACAAATTAAAGCATTATTTGCTTTCTAAAAACATAAATGTTCGATTGTAAAATGAAAATAGATTTTGAAAAGGGAAACGGTTTAATTCCTGCAATAATACAGGATATAGATACTAGAAAGGTCCTTATGTTGGGATACATGAACAAGGATGCATATGAACAGACGCTTCAAACGAAGAAAGTAACCTTTTTTAGTCGGAGTAGAAATTGTTTATGGGTAAAAGGTGAAACAAGTGGGAATTACTTGCATTTAAAAGAAATAAAGTGCGATTGTGATAATGACGCCTTGTTGATTTTTGTTAAACCTGAAGGACCGGTTTGTCATAAAGGCACAGATACCTGCTGGGGAGAAAATAATGAAAGAAATGCATTGGCTTTCTTAAGTGAATTGCAGGATTTTATTAACGACAGGAAACAAAAAATGCCAGAGAACTCATATACGACATCCTTGTTTAAGGATGGTATAAATAGAATAGCTCAAAAAGTAGGAGAGGAGGCTCTAGAAACTGTTATTGAGGCAGTAAATGGGACAAATGAGCGGATTGTTTACGAAGGAGCAGATTTGTTGTATCATTTGATCGTTTTATTGGCGGAGAAGAATTTACGTATAGAAAATTTAGCTCAGGAGTTAGAAAGTCGACATAATCCTAATTGGAGAAAACATTAAATATTTTTGCCATGCTGATCAATATTGAGAATATAAGTATTTCACGCGATAGAAAAACTGTCTTGTCTAACGTGAATTTTCATGCAGATGAGGGCGAATTTATCTATTTGACCGGTAAGGTTGGTACAGGAAAAAGTACATTTTTAAAGACATTGTATGCAGAAGTTCCTGTTGAATCAGGAAACGCTGAGATTCTAGATTATAATCTGAATAAAATAAAGAGGAGCAAGGTACAAGAGTTAAGACGAAAAATAGGTATTGTATTTCAGGATTTCCAGTTGTTATCTGATAGAACCGTATATGAAAATCTTAATTTTGTTTTGAAGTCTGTAAAATGGAAAAAACAAGAACGAAAAAATAGGATTAATGAAGTTCTAAGTATGGTCGGAATGGAAGAAAAAATAAGTAGTTTTCCACATGAGTTAAGTGGAGGCGAACAGCAGAGGGTTTCAATAGCCCGAGCATTACTTAATAATCCTCGAATTATATTGGCCGATGAACCTACAGGGAATTTAGATAGTGAATCAAGTGCCGTAGTAATGGATATTTTGCGCAAAATTAGCGAACAGGGAACAACAATAATTATGTCAACTCATAATTTGTCATTGTTAATTGATTACCCTGGGGTTGTGTACGAATGTCATGATGGAAAATTGGAAGAAAAACAAGATAAATAATTAAGATATGAAAGTATTAAAATTTGGTGGAACATCTGTTGGGTCTCCTGAAAGGATAAAAAGTGTTTCAAATTTAATAGCTGACGGCCAGCCTAAAATTGTTGTTTTTTCTGCTATGAGCGGAACAACTAATTCTTTAATAGAAATTGCAGATTATTTTAGTAGGAAAAATTCTGAGGCGGCAAATAATATTATCAATCAATTGCAACGAAAATATGAATCGCATGTTTTAGAATTGTATTCAGAAGATAAAACTATTCAGAAATCAAAAAAGTTGTTGGCCGAAATTTTTGATTTATTGCGTTCTTTTTCAAATAAAGAAGTTGGTGAACGGGAACATAAATATATCGTTGCACAAGGTGAGATAATTAGTACAAATTTGATTACTAATTATCTTCTCGAGAATGGCGTGAAGGCATTACTGATTCCGGCATTAGATTATATGAAATTAAATGAAAATGAAGAGCCGGATATGTCATATATTAAGGAGAAGTTAAGCAACTTTTTAAATGCAAATGCCGGGTATGATTTATATATAACACAAGGATTTATTTGTAGGGACTATACTGGAGAAGTTTCTAATTTGCAGCGAGGTGGTTCTGATTATACGGCTTGTATTATTGGAGCGGTATTGAAGTCTGATGAAATTCAGATATGGACCGATATTGACGGGATGCATAATAATGATCCTCGCATTGTTGATCACACGTCTCCAGTTAGGCAATTGAATTTTGAAGAAGCAGCGGAATTGGCTTATTTTGGGGCAAAGATTTTGCATCCCACTTGCATTCAACCGGCTCGCTATGCTGGTGTGCCTGTTAAACTTTTAAATACAATGGATCCTAGTGCGCCTGGAACTATTATAAATAATAAAATAGAAAAAGGTTGTATAAAAGCTGTTGCAGCAAAAGATAATATCACAGCTATAAAAATCGTAAGTAGCAGGATGTTGCTAGCTACAGGTTTTTTGAGGAAGGTATTTGAAATATTTGAAACATACAAAACTCCAGTCGACATGGTTACGACGTCGGAGGTCGGTGTTTCATTAAGTATTGATAATACAAGTCATTTGGTGCAGATCGTTGATGAGTTAAAAAAATATGGAACGGTAGTCGTTGACCATGATATGTGTATCGTTTGTGTAGTAGGAGATTTACAGTGGGGTAATATCGGCTTTGAAAGTCTTGTGACCTCTGCTTTAGAAAAAATTCCTGTAAGAATGATTTCTTATGGTGGAAGTGATCATAATATCTCATTCCTCATTAGAAAAACGGATAAAAAGAATTTATTACAGGCACTAAGTTGTAAACTTTTTAATTAGAATGTCATGATTCCAACAAATAAAATAGACAAAATACAAACTCCTTTTTATTTTTATGATACGGCCCTATTAAAAAGTACATTAAATGCAATAGTAAGTGAAACTCAACACAATCCTCAGTTTTGTGTACATTATGCAGTTAAAGCCAATGCCAAAAAGGAAATTCTGTCTATAATTGCTAAAGCAGGTCTTGGAGCAGATTGTGTTAGTGGAGGTGAAATTCGAGCGTGCGTAGAAGCTGGATTTGATCCTTCTAAAATTGTATATGCAGGAGTTGGGAAATGTGATTGGGAGATAGAGTTAGCTTTAGACTATAATATAGCATGCTTTAATGTTGAAAGTCTTCCTGAGTTAGAGGTAATCAATGATATAGCTCAGCGAAAAGGAAAAATTGCAAATGTTGCTATTCGGGTTAATCCCAACGTGGATGCTCATACTCATGAGAAGATTACAACTGGGTTAGAAGAGAATAAATTTGGCATTTCCGTAAATGATCTTCCTAAAATTATAGAAAAGGCACAAAGTCTGCAATCTGTTGCATTTGTAGGATTGCATTTTCATATAGGATCGCAAATTACAAATATGGAAGTCTTTGAGAATTTGTGCATGCAGATTTCTAATATTGTAGAAGATATACAGAAAAAGATTCCTATACAAAATATAAATGTAGGAGGAGGATTGGGTATTAATTATGATGAGCCGGAATCAGCCTTAATACCAGATTTTAGATCTTATTTTTCCATATTTGAGCGTAACATTCGTCTTTCTCCTAAACAAAGTTTGCATTTCGAATTAGGTCGTTCAATTGTTGGCCAAATGGGAACTCTGGTTACAAAAGTTTTATACGTAAAAAAAGGAAGCAAGAAAAATTTCCTAATAGTGGATGCAGGATTTACAGATTTAATCCGACCGGCTTTGTATCAATCCAAACATAAAATTCTTAATATAACTTCTACAAATCAGAATAGTGAAGTGTATGATGTCGTTGGACCGATTTGTGAAAGTAGTGATGTCTTTGCAAAGGGAATACAATTACCGGAAAGTAAACGAGGAGATTATATAGTAATTGAGAGTGCAGGAGCATATGGTGAAGTTATGGCATCAACATATAATTGCAGAACTTTGATCAAAGGATACTGTGATTTTGAATTGTAAGAATTTATATTATATTTAATAGCGAGTTGAGACTTTTTATTTAGAATGGTTTACTTAGAGATTTATTCAACGGATTTGGTTAGTTTTTGGGATTCTTTTGTAGATAAGAGCAAGAACGGAACCTTTCTAATTAGACGTTCTTATATGGATTATCATAAAGACAAGTTTAAAGACTTGTCTTTAGTTTTTTATAACAGCAAACATCATATGTGCGGTGTCTTTCCGATTACAGTTGATGTTAAAAACGGCATAGCAAGTTCTCATAATGGGTTGACCTACGGTGGATTGGTGATATTACCAAATACAGAATATGATCAAGTAAGCGAAATGTTGAACAAAAGCCTTGGCTTCTTGAGACGCAATGGTATTACTGAATTCTATTATAAACCAATTCCTTATATTTATCATAAATATCCTTCCCAAGAAGATTTGTATTGGTTGTATGTAAACGGTTCTAACTTGTATAGTAGATCGATATCATCAGTGATTGATTTGAATAATTCAATACCTTTTTCAGCTTTGCGTTTGCGTAAAATAAAAAAAGCAATGGAAAGTAATGGATTGGAATTATCTGTTTGTGATGCTTCTGAAAATTCCCAATTATGGAAATCTTATTGGAAGCTATTGTGTAATATATTGAGTGAGAGACATAACACTAGTCCTGTTCATACATATGAAGAAATTAGCTATTTGCAGCATAAGAATTCACGTGATATTAAACTATATATCATATTTGATAAATATAAACAGGAGATTCTTGCTGGAGTGGTTGCATATGAGACAGATTTGGTTATGCATTGTCAATATATTGCGTCGAGCGATGTCGGCTTTAAATTTAATGCCTTAGATTTCCTTTTTAATTGGATGATTGACTCTGCAAAATCCCGTTTTCGCTATTTTGATTTTGGTGTTTCTACTGAGCAAAATGGTTTATTTTTGAATAATGGATTGTTGTTTCAAAAACAGGGATTCGGTGGCAGGGGCATATGTTATGATACGTATAAGCTCTTATTATAAAATAAAAAATGTATCCCCTCCAAGTTTCTTCCTGAAGGGGATACCGTTTTTATTTTATAATTTCTAATTCCTTAAATATCTTGGTTAGAGCTATTACAGCACGTTCTACTTGTTCCTTAGTATGAGTTGCCATTAGTGCAACTCTTACGAGGGTATCTTGTGGTGCACAAGCCGGAGGTATAACTGGATTGATAAATACTCCAGCATCAAATGCCATTTTTGTTACCAAGAAAGTTTTTTCAACATCTCTTACATATAAGGGGATAATTGGTGATTTTGTATCGCCTATTTCAAATCCTTCTTCATGGAATCTTTGTAATGCATAATTTGTTACATCCCATAAAGCTTGAATACGCCATGGCTCTTTTTGAATTATGTGCAGTGCCTCTAAAGCTGCAGCTGTTGCAGCGGGGGTATTTGATGCACTAAAAATATAGGTGCGGGCATTATGGCGCAACCAATTTATAATAGAAGAATCTGCAGCAATGAATCCACCAATTGACGCAAGTGACTTACTGAACGTACCCATGATTAAGTCCACTTCGTCTGTTAATCCAAAATAATCGCAAACTCCCCTACCCTGATTTCCAAAAACGCCAATACCATGGGCTTCATCAACCATGACAGTTGCGTTATATTTATGCTTCAGTTTGATTATTTCTGGCAGGTTTGCCAAATCGCCCTCCATTGAAAATACACCATCTACTACAATTAATTTGACCGATTCTGGTTTACACTTTTGGAGTTGACGTTCCAAGTCTTCCATGTCATTGTGTTTGTACTTGAGACTTGTTGAAAAAGATAATCTTCTTCCATCAACTATAGAAGCATGATCACGGTCATCACAAATTATGTAGTCCTCTCGACCGGTTAAGCAAGCAATTACACCCGAATTTACTGTAAAACCTGTAGAAAAGCATAGTGCCTCATCTTTTCCTACAAATTTGGCTAATTCTTTTTCTAATTGCACATGCAAATCTAATGTTCCGTTAAGAAAACGCGAGCCCGCACATCCAGCTCCATATTTTTTCATGGCTTTGATGCCAGCTTCAATGATACGCTCATCGCCAGTCAGACCTGTATACGCATTTGATCCAAACATAAGGACTTTTTGTCCATCCATGTCGACTTCTGTTCCTTGTTTTCCGTCAATTTCACGAAAATAGGGATACACTCCTTGTTTCATATATTGTTGAGGAAGAGTGTATTTTGCTAATCTGTCTTGTAATATGCCCATAATTGTTTGTATGGTAATTTCACACGAATTTATGCCATAAGGCTTTTTAACTATTTTGCAAAGTTAGTGATTTTAGAATGAAAATAAAAGAATAAGTGCTGAAAATTATCAATGACCGAAAAAAACCTTTTATTGTCGTTAGAATCGTTTATTTAAATTCTATATTTGTATATGAATTTATAGAGTATGAATAAACAAAGCATTTTATTTATTATAAATCCGATTTCAGGAACCAAAGGGAAAGCTAATTTGGGGGCTCTTATTCATGATCGTTTGAATTTGAGTGCTTTTGATTATGATATAGTATATACGCAATATGCTGGTCATGCTTCTGAACTTTCTATAAATGCAGTTAGTCAAAAAAAAAATATTATTGTTGCTGTGGGGGGGGACGGAACAATCAATGAGGTAGCAAGAACTTTGGTGCACACTGATGCAGTCTTAGGAATAATTCCTTTTGGATCGGGAAATGGTTTGGCAAGACATTTACATATTCCGATGAATCCTGAACAAGCGATAGACATAATAAATAAATATGTCGTTCGTAAACTGGACTATGGGTTGATAGATGGTCAACCGTTTTTTTGTACATGCGGCGTTGGATTTGATGCGTTTGTTAGTTTTAAATTTGCATCTTCTGAGCGGCGAGGATTGCTTTCTTATTTAGAAAATACATTAAAAGAAGGCTTAAAATATAAGCCGGAAACTTATGTAATTGAAAATGAAGATGGTACTCAACATTTCGATGCATTTTTAATAGCATGTGCCAATGCTTCTCAATATGGAAACAACGCGTATATTGCTCCGAAAGCTTCCATGGAAGATGGCTTGTTTGATGTTATTATAATGGAGCCGTTTAATGCAATTGAAGCACCACAAATTGCAATACAACTTTTTAATAAGACGTTGGATCATAACAGCCATATTAAAATGTTCAGATCAAAAAAAATTAAGATTTATAGAGAGCATAGTGGTGAAGCACATTGTGATGGCGAGCCCATATTAACGGGAAAAGAAATAAATATCGAGTTGAAAAAACAAGGGATTAATATGCTGATTAACCCCGATTTTTTTGAAACAAGTCCTAAAGAAAATATTTTTCAAATTTTCGTTGAACGATTTCGGGATATATCCAGATTGCATAATGAATTCATCAAGAAGAGTGAAAGTTTTAATAAATCAATTATTAAAACTATAAAAAGAGGAACACGCTATAAAGATTAGTTCTGCATGTTCAGTATAATTTAAACTGAGTATGTTGAACTGTAAGAGATTAGTGAATTGCAAAAAGGATATCCTTTTTGTGCTTGATTATGCTTTTTGTATAGAAAAAAATGTTTTCTCTGTACAAAAGTTATCTATTTAATTTATTTTCCGTATTTTTGCATGAGCTGAAAATGAAATGATAGATCAAGCTAATAGCTATATGAGAGAGAACGGATTATACAATGCTTCATATGAACATGATGCTTGTGGTGTTGGCATGGTTGTCAATATAAAAGGTATAAAGTCACATCAATTAGTTGACAATGCATTGCTTATTCTTGAAAACATGCGTCATCGTGGAGCTGAAGGTGCTGATAAAAAAACAGGTGATGGTGCGGGTATTTTGTTACAGATTCCACATGAGTTTATCTTGTTACAAGGAATACCTGTGCCGGAAAAAGGTACTTATGGAACAGGGTTGGTATTTTTTCCAAAGAATTTTGAATTAGAACAAAATCTAGAAGAAATTTTTGAAGAAGAAGCTGCTGCGTTGGGACTTAATATAATGTCTTGGCGTAAAGTTCCAACGAACAGTAATGTGTTAGGTGAAACTGCGCAAGAGACGGAACCAGATATTAAACAGATATTTGTTGTTTCTGATATTCCCCTATCGCAGGATGAACTAGAGCGCAAACTTTATTTGATGCGTAAAAGGATTGAAAATAAAGGGCGTAGTTATAATGATTTTTATATAGTATCGCTTAGTGCAACGCATATAATTTACAAAGGCATGCTTTCTAGTTTGCAAGTCCGTCAATATTTTCCAGACTTGCAGGATCAGTTTTTTACAAGTGGATTAGCCCTTGTACATTCTCGTTTTTCTACGAATACTTTCCCTACTTGGTCATTAGCTCAGCCTTTTAGATTATTGGCCCATAATGGTGAGATAAACACGGTACGCGGTAATCGTGCCTGGATGAAGGCTCGAGAATCTGTACTTTCTTCAGGCTTGTTGGGTGATATAAAAAATATTACCCCCATCATCCAGCCTAACATGAGTGATTCAGCTTCCCTTGATAATGTGTTTGAGTTCTTAGTTATGAGTGGGCTGAGTTTACCTAAAGCTATGTCCATCTTAGTTCCTGAAAGTTTTAATGACCTCAATCCTATTAGTGATGAATTAAAAGCTTTTTATGAATATTATTCCATTTTAATGGAACCATGGGATGGCCCTGCCGCGTTGCTTTTCAGCGACGGTAGATATGCTGGAGGAATGCTTGACCGAAATGGTTTGCGTCCGGCTCGCTATGTGATTACATCTGATGGTACTATGGTTGTCGCAAGTGAAGTCGGAGTAATGAAATTTGACGATGCAAAAGTCGTTAAGAAAGGACGTTTAGAACCTGGAAAGATTTTGTTGGTTGATACCTTAGAGGGTAAAATTTATTATGATGGAGAAATAAAGAATAAGTTATCTTCAGAGCATCCTTATGGAGAATGGCTTAGCACGCATCGAATTCAGTTGGAAACATTGAAAAGCGGGCGTAAGATAAATAATGATATAGAAGATTATAAAGTCAAACTTCATGCTTTTGGATTTGGTCAGGAAGACATAGATAAAACCATTGCTCCCATGTGTGTCAATGGTTCAGAACCTGTGGCGGCTATGGGAAATGATACACCATTAGCGGTATTTAGCGAGGAGCCACAAATCTTTTTTAATTATTTCCGTCAGCAGTTTGCACAGGTTACAAATCCTGCTATCGATCCGATCCGTGAGCAATTGGTTATGTCACTTACTGAATACATTGGAACAGTAGGAAGCAATATCTTGACTCCGGATGCTAGTAATTGTAAGATGATCCGTTTACCGCATCCTGTGCTTAATAACACACAGCTTGATATTCTTTGTAATATACGTTACAAAGGTTTTAATCCTATACGTCTTCCTATACTTTTTGAATACGACAAGGGAGCAGAAGGACTTAAACAAGCTATAGATTATCTTTGTCAAAAAGCTGCAGAAAGTGTTGATCGCGGCTATAATTATATTATTCTTTCGGATCGAGATATTGATGCCAAACATGTCGCTATTCCCTCTTTGTTGGCTGTGAGTGCCGTGCACCATCACCTTATAAATGTCGGAAAGCGTGTTCAAACTGCATTGATTGTAGAGAGCGGCGAAATAAAAGAAGTCATGCACGCTGCTTTATTGTTAGGATATGGCGCGTCTGCAATTAATCCTTATATGGTCTTTGCCGTTATAAGTGACTTAGTTAAGAATCGTAAAATACAAGAAGATTACAAAACCGCTGAGAAAAATTATATTAAGGCCGTATGTAAAGGGTTTTATAAAATTATGTCAAAGATGGGTATTTCCACGATCCGTTCCTATCGTGGTGCACAAATCTTTGAAAGTATTGGTTTGAGTGAAACTTTATTACGTACATATTTCGGTACAGAAATTTCAACCATTGGTGGTATCGGATTAGAACAAATAGCAAAGGATGCCATCGCTTTTCATCATAAGGCATATTTTCCTTCGAATGAGGATGATACGAATTTCTTAAATAATAAAGGCTTGTTTGCTTGGCGGAAAGATGGTATAAAGCATGCATGGAATCCAGAAACCATTTCAACCTTGCAGTTAGCAACACGCTTGGGTAGCTATAAAAAGTATAAAGAGTTCGCGAATTTGGTGGATCATAAGGATAATCCGATATTTATTCGTGATTTTTTTGATTTCAAACGTGTTTCACATCCTATTGATATTAATCAGGTTGAACCTGTAGAAAGCATAGTCAAACGTTTTGTTACAGGAGCTATGAGTTTTGGTGCTTTAAGTAAAGAAGCTCATGAAGCCATAGCTTTAGCAATGAATCAGTTGGGATCACGTAGTAATACAGGTGAAGGTGGTGAGGACAGTGAGCGTTTTCATGAAACTGTTAACGGAGTATCCCTTTCTAGTAAAACCAAGCAGATTGCATCTGGACGTTTTGGGGTTACTGCGGAATATTTGGTTAATGCAGAAGAAATTCAAATTAAGGTTGCACAAGGGGCCAAGCCTGGCGAGGGGGGACAACTCCCAGGTTTCAAGGTGAATGAGGTTATAGCAAAGACACGTCATAGTATTCCAGGTATATCACTCATTTCTCCCCCACCTCATCATGATATATATTCAATAGAGGATTTGGCGCAACTGATTTATGATTTAAAGAATATCAATCCTGCAGCTGCAATTAGTGTTAAGTTGGTTGCCGAAAGTGGTGTTGGTACCATTGCTGCTGGTGTGGCTAAAGCCAAGGCGGACTTAATTGTTATCTCGGGAGCTGAAGGAGGAACGGGAGCTTCTCCCGCATCTTCTATGCGCTTTGCCGGTATTTCACCTGAAATCGGGTTGTCTGAAACGCAACAGACATTAGTGAAAAATGGTTTGCGTGCTCGAGTGCGTTTACAAACTGATGGTCAAATAAAAACTGGCCATGATGTTATAATCATGGCCATACTTGGTGCCGATGAATTTTCATTCGGAACTCTTCCGCTCATTGTGTTAGGATGCGTGATGATGCGGAAATGTAATACAAATACTTGTCCGGTAGGTGTTGCTACGCAAAATCCGGAACTGCGTAAACGTTTTAGAGGGCGCGCTGAGTATTTGGTTAATTATTTCCGCTTTCTTGCACAAGAAGTACGTGAGTATTTGGCAGAAATGGGCTTTAAATCTTTTGACGACATTATCGGTCGCACTGATCTCATAATTACTCGTCCTTTTACCACGGATAAACAGCATACCATTAATTTTGATAGACTGTTATATCGTGAAGAAGGTGACTTACATTTTGATCACCGTCCATTCCAGATTTTGGAACATGTAAAAGATGAAGAAATTTTGCATGACATTGCTTCGAGTTTGGAAAGTGGTCAGGAAATTTCTGCCGAATATACCATAAAAAATACGGATCGTGCAGTGGGAACTATGATTTCTGGAAAAATAGCTTCACGTTATGGTGAACAAGGATTGCCGGATTCTACCATAAACATTAAATTCAAAGGATCTGCAGGCCAGAGCTTTGGAGCATTTCTTACTTCGGGATTAAATTTCAGGCTTGAAGGTGAGGCAAACGATTATTTTGGCAAGGGATTAAGTGGAGGTAAGATCTCCATTCTTCCTCCGATGCGTTCGGCATTTAATCCGCAAGAAAATATCATTGCCGGCAACACTGGTCTTTATGGTGCCACTTCTGGTGAAATGTATATTAACGGCCAGGTTGGTGAACGATTTGCTGTTAGAAATTCTGGAGCAATTGCCGTAATTGAAGGAACCGGTGACCATTGTTGTGAATATATGACTGGTGGACGGGTTGTCGTATTAGGAAAAACCGGGCGTAATTTCGCTGCAGGTATGAGTGGCGGTATCGCTTATGTCTGGGATCCTGATCATACGTTTGATTACTTTTGCAATATGGAAATGGTTGAATTGAGCCTAGTAGAAGATCGTAGTAGTCAAAGAGAACTTCATGAGTTACTCCATCAGCATTGGGTTCATACAGGCTCACATATTGCTCGCACAATATTGGATGATTGGAACCATCATATTAGTCAGTTCATTCAAGTCATTCCGATTGAGTATAAAAAGGTATTGCAGGATGAAAAGAACCGTCAACTCAAAGAACGAATTGACAATCTTTGGAAAGATATTTAATAATAGGAATAACAGAAAAACCATATATAATAATGGGAAATCCTAAAGCATTTTTAACGATACCTCGCAAAGAGGCTGGTTATCGAGATGTACAAGACAGAATACACGATTATGGTGAGGTTGAGCAAACTCTTAATTCACGTGATCGTCAGGAGCAGGCTAGTCGTTGTATGGATTGCGGTGTGCCATTTTGCCACTGGGCTTGTCCGTTGGGTAACAAGATTCCTGAGTGGAATGATGCCCTATACAAGGGAGATTGGGAATTAGCTTATCGCATATTAGAGCAAACCAATGATTTTCCGGAGTTTACAGGACGCGTTTGTCCTGCCTTATGTGAAAAGAGCTGTGTTCTTAACCTTTCGTGTGGAGAACCCACAACCAATCGTGAAGATGAATGTGCCATAGCTGAAAGAGCTTTTATTGAGAGCTACATACATATTTCCGAACCCAAGCGTAACGGCCATCAAGTTGCTGTGATTGGTTCGGGACCTGCCGGACTGGCTACTGCTAACCGTCTTAATAAAATGGGTTATTTAGTAACAGTGTTTGAGCAAGAAGAACTTCCTGGTGGTCTTCTTCGTTATGGAATCCCTAATTTCAAACTTAATAAGGCAATAATTGATCGCCGTCTTAACATTATGAAAAAAGAGGGAGTAATTTTTTGCTGCAATCAACAGGTTGATATACAGCATCTCCCATCTGGTTTTGATGCGTATGTTATTGCAACGGGAACTCCTGTTGCTCGAGATCTTGATATTCCCGGGCGAGACTTGAATGGTATTTATTTAGCCCTTGATCTCTTGTCACAACAGAATAAAGTACTAGCCGGACATTCTTTTTCTGAGAATCAGCGTATTAGTGGTAAGAATAAGCGGGTTTTGGTTATCGGAGGGGGTGATACCGGTTCGGATTGCATCGGGACAGTACGCCGCCAAGGTTGTTTGGATGTAACGCAGATTGAAATCATGCCCAAGCCTCCTGTAGGAAATAATCCACAAACACCGTGGCCGCAATGGCCGGTTGTGCTTAAAACCACGTCTTCACATGAAGAAGGTTGCAATCGTCGTTGGTTGCTTAATACGAATCGCTTCATAGGTAAGGATGGTTGTGTAACTGGCGCTGAGGTAGAAGAGATAAGTTGGACCGAACCAAAAGACGGAGAACGACCTACCATGATACGTAGTGGAAAAACCGAAATCATCCCTTGCGATATGGTATTGCTTGCCATGGGATTTATTCGTCCGCAACATCCCCAATTGCCTGAAGGTGTGTTTGTTGCTGGTGATGCGGCTAGTGGTGCCTCACTCGTAGTTAAAGCAATGGCTAATGCACATCAAGTTGCGAAAAAGGTTGATGAATATCTAAGCAGATAGAAAGTTCAATAACGGCTTTGTTATATAAAAGTTTGGTGTCTCTTATAAGTTGTGCTGCTACATTTTTATAAGAGGCACCTAATATTTTTAGGTCTGTAAGTGAAGTTTGGGGATAAAATAGCAATAGAGAATCCTGAATCTATATTGCAGGTAATTGCTATAGTTACTCATTCCTGAGTATATTGGCAGAAGCCAACGATAAATTAGATGGGACATAAAAAGCACAAGGTGGGATTCATTATTTTGTAAAAGGGACTTTTTATTACTTCTGCTGACAAGGTCACATTAAAATTCACTTTAAGAAGATTTGTCTATACAAGTGCATGATAAAAAAATAAAGAGCCCTTCTCATTATTCAAATGAGAAGGGCTCTTTATTTTAATACACAAAAGCGTGTAAAACTAGTTTTATTTTTTTATGTTGCTTTCTTCAAGTCCATAACCCTTTTGAGCATCTTCTTTTTTTAGCATGATGGCAATTCCAATAGCTACTGCTCCGAATGCTGCAAAGATAAGCATTGGCACGGTATAGTCATACGTGATTCCTTGGGGAGTTGTACTTGTTGAGTAAGTTTCAATAACCCATCCAATAAGTAAAGGAACCATAGAAAGACCAATATTTTGGATATAGAAGATGATGGCATAGGCTGAACCCAATTGTTTCATTGGAATTATTTTAGGTACTGATGGCCACATTGCGGAAGGAACCAACGAAAATGCAATACCTAATACAATCATAACAATAATGGCAAACCACCATACATTAAGAACAGGCATTGCAAAAAGCAGATGAACAATGGTAAGCATTATTGATCCGATCAGCATTAGTGTTGCTCCTCTACCGATGCGGTCGTAAAGTGAACCGAACACTGGAGTCAGCAAAATTGTGCCGAATGGTAGCATGGCAGGAATAAGACCTGCTAAACCAGGTTCTACATGGTATTTTGCAATCATCAGTTTTGTGGCAAATTTAAGGAATGGAAAAACACCTGCGTAGAACATGAGACAAAGCAGCGTGATTAACCAGAACCCCCGATTGGTAAAGATGAGTTTTAAATCTTTAAGTTGAAAGCCTTCTTCTTTATTTTCTTCGACGGCTTCTACTGACTGGTCCAGTTTTTTATCCATTACGCAGTATACTAAATATGCTAACAGACCAACACAAAGACAAATGGCACCAAAGAGGACGGGAAAAGAAACACTCCCCACAGCTCGTGCCATAGGCAGACTGCATCCTAATGCAGCTGCTGTACCGAGACGTGCCATAGCAACTTGTAAGCCCATGGCTAAAGCGACTTCATGTCCCGTGAACCATTTGATAATAACTTTAGAAACTGTAATTCCTGTAATTTCTGCTCCCATACCGAAGATGGCAAATCCCAAACTCGCCACAATAACTTGCATATGGTAGCCCATAAAAGTTGCTGTGCCAAAGTCAGAAGCAAGCGCATACCATTTGATAAGAGCTCCACCTAACATTAAAGCGCAACTCATTATACCAGTAAAGCGAATACCGCATTTGTCCAGAATAATACCTCCGAAAAAAAGCATTAACAAGAATACGTTAATGTACCCATAAGATCCGGAAAAAAAGCCATATTCTGAACTGGACCATCCCAGCCCACCTTGAGCCGCGGGAGTTGTGAGCATTACCTCAAGAGAAGACATTACGTCCGTAATGAAGTAACCACACATCATTGTAAATGATACGATGGCTAAAGCAGTCCACCTTGCAGCTGGGCTGTCACTAAGCTTTTTTTGAATTTTTTGTGTTACTGTCATATGATTAGTTTTATATGATTACTTTAGTTTGAATTTCACGCTTATTTTTTCAGCCATTTATCCAACCAACGGAAAAATGTTCGTTGCCAGAGTATTGCATTCTGTGGTTGAAGCACCCAGTGATTTTCGTCCGGCAATAATAATAATTGCGCTGGAATTCCTCGCATACGTGCTGCATTGAAAGCTGATTCAGCTTGAGTATATTCGATACGAAAGTCTTTCTGTCCATGAATGCAAAGTATGGGCGTATCCCATTTGTCAACAGAGAGATGAGGTGAATCTGTAAACACAGGTGCTTTTCTGCCTTCTTCTGTCCAAGGTGCGCATCCCATGTCCCAATTAGGGAACCACATTTCTTCTGTTTCAACATACTGCTGCTGTGTATTGTAAATACCATCATGAGCAATAAAACATTTGAATCGCTTGTTATGATGACCGGCTAACCAATATACACTGTATCCACCAAAACTGGCACCAACGCATCCCAATCGATTACGGTCAACATATGGTTCTTGACAAATATCGTCAATGGCAGCTAGATAATCTTTCATGCAAAGCCCATTATAATCTCCACTGATAGATTCGAGCCATTCCATTCCAAAGCCAGGTAGACCACGACGGTTGGGGGCAATAATAATATATCCTTGAGCTGCCATAGCCTGGAAATTCCAACGATAGCTCCAAAATTGACTGACAGGTGATTGTGGCCCACCCTCGCAATAAAGCAAAGTCGGGTATTTTTTATTAGGGTCAAACATCGGCGGATAAATTACCCAGCATAATTCCTTTTTGTTATCAATGGTTTTAACCCAGCGTTCTTTGACTTCACCCATTTTGATTTTGTTATAGAAATCTCTATTCTCATCAGTTAATTGAATTAACTTATTTCCTGAAGTTGATAGACTATAAATCTCATCAGCTTGACTAATGCTGTGACGTGTGGCGAAAAGTGTTTTACCATCTGGGCTTATGTCGCATAATGCATAATCACATACGTGATCTGTCAGTTGTTTAACTTTTCCGCTAAAATCGGTCTTATAAATTTGCACACGGGCATGCCAACATCCTGTGAAGTAAAGTTCTTTGGAGTTTTTACCCCAAACAAAACCGTCAACTCCGCTTTCAAAATCTTCTGTTACATATGTTTTTTTTCCGTTGGACAGACGATAAACGCAAAGGCGAGTACGATCGCTTTCATAGCCATCACGAGCCATACTTAACCACGCTATATATTGTCCATCTGGTGAGAATTGAGGATTCTGATCATATCCCACATTATAATCTTCTGATTGGTGATTTACCGCTTGCTGAGACAAAGACATGTCTGCCTTGACAGATGGGGCCTGATAATTCTCTGGCTTGCAAAGGTTACGAGTATTTTTAGTCGCTATGTCGTATAGGTAGATATCACTATCTGTACTGATTGCATAATCCTTTCCCACTTTTTTGCGACATGTATATGCTATGAATTTAGAATCGGGGCTCCAAGCTAATTGTTCAATGTCGCCAAATGGTAGCATAGGACATTCATATGGTTCACCAGCCAGTATGTCGTAAGTTTGTGTAATCTGATTTTCTGAAAAATCTGCTATAAAAGGGTGTGGAATGCTTTTAACATATTGGTCCCAATGTTTATACATTAGATCATTGATAACCATCCCGGTTGCCTTAGGTAAATCTGCATCGTTTGCTTGTATTGAGGATGTTGAGGGGACTTCCATGATAAGTATTACCTTACGCTCATCTGGTGAAAAAGCGAAACCACTTATATCCTTTGATTCATGTGAAAGCTGCTTACGTTCACTACCGTCAGTATTCATAATCCACACTTGGGAAGAACCACTTTCGTTACTCAAAAAAGCGATTTTTTCTCCATTCTGTAAAAATGCTGGATTTGTTTCGTTTTTGTCGCTCTGTGTAAGTAATTTTGATTGTTTGGTTTTCAAATCTATAAGGTAGAGTACGGTGTGTCCTTTATTTTCTTTTATTGAATAGTAACCGACCGTATATACACCTGTCTTACCGTCGGGAGAAACGACAAGTGATCCCACTCTTCCCATTGCCCATAGGGCCTCAGGAGTCAGCTGACTAGTTCCTGCTGGAACTTCATTTTTTAAAATCATTTCTGGAGTTTTTTGTTGTGCGTTAGCTCCTTGTCCCAGAATTAGGAGACTGATTATTTGCACTATTAACCGTTTGTGAAACATAATTTTTTGATTAATCCAAGATTTTTTATGTATAAAAACGACTGCACAATCATTATCATTAAATAATGAGTTGCACAGTCGTTCATTTCTATTTTTATCAGAGTCCTATAATCATTATTTGTTGTTGCGACGTTTCTGCTCTTCTAAAATTTCTTGCTGGCGCTTTTGCAAAGCTTCCAAACGAGCAGCCATGCCGCTGACTTTACGATTCGGATTGTTTTTGTTTGCCCGATAATTGGCTTCTAACTTTTCCAAAAGTTTTTTATCGTCAGTTGTTTTGCGCAAATACCACATGCATAAAGCTCCTATGAGCAATGATACGAAGTAGTAATAGTTGAGTCCTGCAGAATATTTATTGAACATAAAGAAGAAAAATACTGGCATGAGTATCATCATCCATTGCATTACTTTCATTTGTGCAGCTTGTTCCTGTGACATTGTTTCACGCTGCATGCGCATTGTCATAAGAGAATAAATCAAGTTAGTAGCGCAGAACAACAGACAGAAAAGACTTATATGATTACCTATAAAGGGTAAGTTCACTGACCAGCTGATAATATCATCATAAGTTGAAAGATCATCAGCCCAAAGAAAACTTTGCTGGCGCAGTTCAATTGCATTAGGGACAAAGTTGAACATCGCAATCCAGATCGGCATCTGTACGAGCATAGGTAAACATCCTCCCATAGGACTGACTCCGTACATACTGTATAGAGCCATTGTTTCCTGTTGGCGCTTCATTGCATCCTCTTGATTTGGATATTTACGAGCTATTTCGTCAACTTTTGGTTTAAGAACACGCATCTTGGCACTACTTATATAGCTTCGTTTGCGAGGTACATACACTATAATATGCAGCAAAATGGTGATAAGCAACAGAACAATTCCCATTGGCAAACCAAGTTGACTCAGCCAGTCAAATACATAAATTGTAAAGTAACGGTTGATCCATTTAAAAATCGGCCATCCTAGATATACTAAATTTTCTAATCCTAATTCGCTTCCATCTGAACTATATTTATCCATACTTTGTAAAAGACGGTATTGATTAGGACCAAAATAATATTGCAATGTTATATCTTTTTTGCCTGATGGATCAAACGGAATTTCCATCGTAGCCGTATAATCCTTTAAGAAGCCACTGCCTTCAGCCTCTTGAGTACTTTTAAAATGCGCATCAGTAAACATGTCATAACCAATTAAGATGGCACTAAAATACTGATTTTTAAAAGCCACCCATCGTACAGGCTTTTCTGCATTTTCTTCAGAAGTTTCCGTTTCGCTCATTTTACGGGTTTCATTTCCGTCTTCCATATAGGTAAGCGTGGAATATTGGTTCTCAAACATGAATCCTTTTTCCTGCTGAGCTACGCGATCCTTCCATTGTATACCTAAAGTCTTGGTAGAAGGATTTAAATAGGGGTAGATTCCGTTTGATGATATACAGAAATCAACCATATAGTTATCCGGTTTAAGGGAATACTTCATTCTAAAGGCTGTTTTCCCTTTGCTGTCAGATATTTGCATGGTTACAGACGTATCCGAAATTTGCGTCGGAGTAAAGTAGTAATCCTGTGTATGTAGAAGCTTGTCCTTTCCTCGTAACGTAAAATCAATTGACGCCGTTTTTTCCGAAAAAAGTACGACATTTGTTTTCTGTTGATTTTTATATTCCTTCAACTCAACTTTTGAAATCATGCCGCCTTTTGTGGAAACAAAGACTTTGACTTTATTGTTTTGTAACGTGATTACATTTGGTCTTCCTTTAAGATGATTTGCAAACAAGTCTGTAGTATCAACATCCTGAATGGTAGGAGTTGCTTGAATATCATGAGCCGGCTGATTTTTATTCGTCGGCGCGGTGGTTACATTTTGTTGCGAAGTTTGCTGGCTGGAATAATAAGAGAATCCAATCAGCACTAATGCCATCAACAAGAAACCAACTACTGTATTTTTATCCATTGTTAGGTCTTACTTTTTCTTGTTTTCGATTGCCGCTTTCACAAAGTTGAGAAATAAGGGATGCGGATGAAGCACGGTACTGCTGTATTCTGGATGGAATTGTGTTCCAATATACCATTTCAGGTTCGGAATTTCTACAATTTCAATTAAGTCGCACTCCGGATTACGGCCTACACATTGCATGCCATGATTTTCGTATTCTTGAATAAAATCACTATTAAATTCATACCGGTGGCGATGACGTTCATGAATAGTTTCTTTTCCATATATTTCATAAACCCTGCTATCTTTACGTAGGTTACATTCATAGGCTCCTAAACGCATCGTACCACCCATATTGGTGATGTTTTTCTGCTCTTCCATAATATCAATGACATTATGCGCAGTTTTAGAATCCATCTCAGAACTATTGGCGTCTTCATACCCCAAAACGTTTCTTGCAAATTCAACGACCATCATCTGCATTCCTAAACAAATGCCAAATGTTGGTATATCATGTGTTCTGCAATATTTTGCTGCCGTTATTTTTCCTTCTATGCCTCGCTGACCAAATCCTGGACAAATAACGATTCCATCCATCGGCGATAGCATTTCTGCTACAGTGTCATCGGTGATTTTTTCAGAATTAATAAAGTGTGTCTTGACTTTATGGTCATTATAGGTTCCTGCCTGGCTTAGGGCTTCTAATATGCTCTTGTAGGCGTCTTGTAAATCATATTTTCCAACAAGGCCTATATTAACAATTTCTGTTGCTTTATGGCGACGTTCCAAAAATGAGCGCCAGGGACCGAGCCCCGGAGTCGGTCCTACTTCCATTCCAAGGAGACGCAGAATAGTTGCATCAAGACCTTGCTCTTGCATGCGTAAAGGAACTTCGTAAATAGTAGGCTGATCAAGATTCTCAACAACAGCCTCTGGAGCTACATTGCAAAAATTAGCGACTTTCTTTTTTAATCCACTACCTAATTCATGCTCAGTTCTCAGTATTAAAATATCGGGCTGTATACCTACACTTTGTAATTCTTTTACAGAGTGTTGAGTCGGTTTTGTCTTTAATTCCTTAGCCGCAGCTAAGTATGGTACGTAAGTTAGGTGTACACAAATGGCATTTTTCCCTAATTCCCATTTCAATTGTCTAATGGCTTCGAGAAATGGCAGACCTTCAATATCTCCTACAGTTCCACCAATTTCCGTAATTACGAAATCATAGCGATTCTTTTTGCCAAGGAAAAGCATGTCTCGTTTAATTTCATCCGTAATATGCGGAATGACTTGAATCGTTTTACCTAAATAATCTCCTCGTCTTTCCTTTTCAATGACACTTTGGTATATTTTACCAGTAGTCATGTTGTTATTACGAGTAGTATGAATTCCGGTGAAACGTTCATAGTGTCCCAGATCGAGATCTGTTTCCTGGCCGTCCTCTGTTACATAGCATTCTCCATGTTCATAAGGATTAAGCGTACCTGGATCCACATTAATGTACGGATCAAACTTCTGAATGGTAATATTATATCCTCTTGCTTGTAATAACTTGCCGATAGAAGAAGATATTATACCTTTTCCTAAGGATGAAGCAACACCGCCGGTAACAAAAATATACTTAGTATCTGTCATATTGAAAAATTATTTTATGTACGTGATAACCTATTTTAAGTAGGCAAAGGTACAAAAAAAAGCGTTTACTTTTCGCTCTCAAAAAAATATTTTACCTTTGCAAAGTAACATTATTATGTAAAGCATGAATTATTGGACCTGTTTCTTTTATATTATTTTAATGGGAGTAATGTTTCCGAATATGAGTAGAGCTCAAAAAAGTAAAAAGGGGGAAAAGAATATTATTTCCAGCAAAATAAATCAAATAGCAAAAAAATATGGGGATACGATTTCCCATTTAAGTCAGTATTATAAGACGAAATGGAAGTATTCAAAGTCCGACACATTGGCAAATCCTTTTTATTTTCACTTGTTTAGCCCGACTATTGTCAGTAGCGAGCAGTTTAAAGGGATGTTGTCAAGACCAAATGATGCAAAAGACGGTCAGGTGCAACAGGAAATCGAAAAAATCATTTTGCAATCGTATGCAGATTATCCTATGTCGTTTCAATATGAAGACTTTAGAAACATTCGAGCAGATAAAATAAATTCTTTATCGACATCTGATGTTACATCAGAGATAATAAGCAACGAGTCAGTAAGTAATGCGGGACGTGATTTAGATGAGAATTTTGCAATTCCCGGAGCGGTAGATATTGTTACGTATAAACCTGATTTTTGGATGTTCAAGACCGATTTTTCAATGCAATTTATGCAAACACACGTGTCTGAAAATTGGTACAATGGTGGTGAAAGTAACTTCTCATTGCTTGGAACTTGGAATATTGAAGCCAATTATAATAATAAACAGAAAATCACGTTTGATAACAAGCTTGAGATGAAACTCGGGTTTCAAACATCCAAAAGTGATAAACTGCATAAATTTAAAACCAATAATGATTTGTTGCGCTTGACAAATAAGTTGGGCATACGGGCGACCTCTCATTGGTCATATACTTTCATGTTGCAAAGTTGGACACAATTTTATCCTGGATATAAGTCTAATGATGCATTTGTATATTCTGATTTTATGTCTCCATTGGATTGCGTATTTACCATTGGTATGGATTACAAAACGTCTTTCAGAAAGGCTAATATGAATGTAACACTTTCTCCTTTTGCATATAACATGCGATATGTAGGTCGTTCTACTTTATCAACTAGTTTTGGCTTGAAAGAGGGCAAACATTCTAAGCATACTTTTGGTTCTAATATTACAGCTAATTATAGTTGGAATATATCTAAAAATATTCAATGGACTAGCCGTTTTTATTATTTTACGGATTATAAGAAAGTACAAGCAGAGTGGGAAAATACCTTTACCTTAACAATCAATAAATTTCTTTCTACAAAGCTTTTCTGTTATCCACGGTATGATGATGGTGTGACTCGTAAAGAGGGACATGGTTATTTTCAGTTTAGTGAATGGATTTCATTTGGTTTGAATCTCTCGTTTCAATAATGATCTTGATTAAGTGATAGCATCATAAAAATATCGAAAACTATATGAAATATAAAGCATATCTATTTGATCTAGATGGAACTCTACTTAATTCCTTGGATGATTTAGCGCAAGCTGTAAATTATGCATTGTGCACTCATAAATTACCTACGCGTAGTCTCACTGATATTAGGAAATTTCTTGGGAATGGAGTCAAAAAACTTATTGCAGATGCGGTCCCTCCCAAAACAGATGAGGGGTGTTATAATAAGGTGTTGAATACCTTTAGATTGTATTATATAAATCATTGCATGGATAATACCGCCCCTTATGATGGAGTTTTAAATGTTTTACGGGAACTGAAAGAAAAAGGAGCAAAGTTATGCATAATATCTAATAAGCCAGACAACGCTGTGCAAGAGTTAAACAGACACTTCTTTAGTGAATATGTGGATTATGCAATAGGTGAAAGTGAAAATATTAGAAGAAAACCTTTTCCTGACGGCATATTAAAGGCTATGAATCAAATACAGGTTTCTCCAAAGGATACGGTCTATATTGGTGATTCTGAAGTGGATATAGAAACTGCACGACATGCTCAGATAGATTGCATTAGCGTAACTTGGGGATTTCGTGACAAGGATTTTTTAGAAGCCATAGGAGCAACAAAAATGATAGAAAGCCCACTAGAATTATTACAAATATGATAGTATGTTTATTTAGACTTTAATAAATCTGGTCGTAATTTTTTTGTACGCGTCATTGATTGTTCTAATTCCCACTCTTTTATTTTTGCATCATTTCCAGAAAGAAGTACTTCCGGTACTTTCCATCCATTATAATCTGCTGGTCGGGTGTATACAGGAGCTGCTAATAAATCGTCTTGAAAAGAATCAGACAGTGCACTTTGATCGTCTCCTATTACTCCAGGAACCAAACGTACCATTGAGTCTGCTATGACTGCAGCAGCTAGTTCTCCTCCGGTTAAAACATAGTCACCTATGCTTATTTCTTTTGTTATCAGATGTTCACGAATTCGGTAATCAATACCTTTATAATGACCACACAAAATAATAATGTTCTTTTTCAATGAAAGCGTATTGGCCATTGGCTGATTGAATCTTTCGCCATCCGGAGATGTATAAATGATTTCATCATAGCTACGTTCTGCTTTTAAAGAAGAAATACAAGAGTCTATAGGCTGGCATTGCATTACCATCCCAGCAAATCCTCCATATGGATAGTCGTCAACTCTTTTATGCTTGTTTGTAGTGTAATCTCTCAAATTATGTAGATGAATTTCAGCAAGTCCTTTTTTTTGTGCGCGACCTAAAATAGATGTTTTTAGAAAAGTTTCTAACATCTCAGGTAGAACGGTAATTATGTCAATACGTAGCATATGGGTTTATATTTATGGATGTACAAAATTACGATAAAAAACGGGATTTATGATTTAGATGGCAATGTTTTTGGTTATACTTAATAATTTATCGGCGTTTTTTATTTTAGATCATTCCATTTTTTTTCTGTATTTTTGTCACTACTTCAGTTTCAATAAGTTATTTTCTAAGAGAAAATCTTTAATTCAGTATTTAAATAATGGCAGACGTAGAAGAAATTCAAGAAATAAAAGCCTTGAGGCAAATCTTGACTCGGCACAACTATAAATATTATGTTGAAAACGATCCTGAAATTTCTGATCAGGAGTTTGATGCACTTATGGAGCGTCTTGTTAATTTGGAAAAAAAACATCCAGAGATGAATGATGCTGCTTCACCGTCTCAGAGAGTTGGTAGTGATATAAGTTATGAATTTCAACAAGTTGCGCACCAATATCCCATGTTGTCGTTGGGAAATACTTATAATAAGGAAGAAATTGCAGCATTTTACGAGAGAGTAAAACAAGGTTTGGGAGATGATTCTTTTGAAATTTGTTGTGAATTAAAATATGATGGTCTTAGTATTTCGCTGATTTATGAGCATGGAAAATTAGTGAGAGCGGTAACAAGGGGAGATGGAATTATGGGGGATGATGTTACTAATAATATACGTACGATACGATCTATACCATTAGAACTAATTCCTAATAGCGGATATCCGGATTTTTTCGAAATTCGTGGAGAAGTCTTAATGCCTTGGAGCAGTTTTGAAAAATTAAATAAGCAAAGACAACTTGCACAAGAACCTCTTTTTGCAAATCCAAGAAATGCTGCAGCAGGAACATTAAAGAGTAAAAGTTCATCTGTAGTTGCAAAAAGGAATTTGGATGCGTTTTTATACTATTTATTGGGAGACGGTCTTCCCTATTCTGATCATTATAATAATTTGCAAGCGGCAGCACAATGGGGCTTTAAAATCTCAAAAGATATGAGATTGGTAACCAACTTGGATGAAATATATGAATACATATCTTATTGGGATACTGAGCGAAAAAAGCTTCCTGTGGCTACTGATGGTATTGTCTTAAAAGTAAATTCTTTGCAACAGCAACGTGAATTAGGATATACAGCTAAAACGCCAAGATGGGCCATAGCTTATAAGTTTCAGGCAGAACGTGCCAGGACGAAATTGCTAGATATAACATTTCAAGTTGGCAGAACGGGAGCGATTACTCCTGTAGCGAATATGGAACCTGTTTTATTAGCCGGTACAGTCGTACGTCGAGCTTCATTACATAATGCAGATATTATGACAGAATTAGGCTTGCACAAAGGTGATTATGTGTATATAGAAAAAGCAGGTGAAATTATTCCTCAGATTGTAGGAGTTGATAAAACTTCGCGTTCTCCAGAAGATGAGAATACAAAAGGTTTTGAATTTATAACAAATTGCCCGGAATGTGGAACCGCATTAATTAGATATGACGGAGAATCTGCGTATTATTGTCCTAATGATACATCTTGTCCTCCTCAAATCAAAGGAAAAATAGAACATTACATTAGTCGTGACGCTATGAATATAGATTCTTTGGGGCCGGAAACTGTGGATGCTTATTATCAACAAGGATTAATTCATAACGTTGCAGATTTATACAATCTTACATTGAATGATTTGTGTGGTGAAAATGGAAAAAAGTCAAAGTCGGCAAAAAAAATAATATGTGGAATTGAAGATAGTAAAAAAGTTCCTTTTGAAAGAGTTTTATATGCTCTTGGTATAAGATTCGTGGGAAAGGTCGCTGCAAAACTATTGGCCAGATCTTTTGGCTCCATGGATGCTTTGCGGAATGCGACAGCAGAAGATTTGATGCTTGTAGATGGTATTGGTCCGGTAATAGCTCAAAGTGTTGTAGCTTATTTGCGTAACGAAAGCAATATAACATTAATAGAGCGTTTGAGAGAATCCGGCGTACAAATGCAGATAGAACAAGAGGCTATTAGCCTAGAGAATAAAATTCTGAGTGGACAATCTATTGTAATTAGCGGAACATTTCAACATCATACACGTGAGGAATATAAACAAATGATAGAATTATATGGAGGAAAGAATGTAGGTAGTATATCAAAGAAGACTAGTTTTATATTGGCAGGAGATAATATGGGACCATCAAAATTGGAAAAAGCTAGAATTCTGAATATTCCCATTATTTATGAAGATGTTTTTCTAAAAAAAATAGAGCTAAATGATACTTTTTTATAGATCATTAGTAGTCAAAATGATAAGCATGAGAAAATAATTTGTATTTTTGCCTTATAATTTAATATCATTTCTCGAATGAAAGCAAACAACATTTTTCAGGGTTTAGGCATTGCATTGATAACTCCTTTCAAAAGCGATGGAAAAGTAGATTTTTCGGCATTGAAAGTAATCGTGGAAAATCAGATTGAAAATGGCGCAGACTTTCTTTGTATTCTAGGTACTACTGCCGAAACCCCATGTTTGTCTAATCCTGAAAAAGAAGAGATTATCAGAACTGTAGTAAACGTTAATAATAAACGTGTTCCAATTTTATTGGGGTGCGGATCAAATAATACCGCATCTGTTGCAGAATATCTGAAAAACACTGATTTTACAGGTATTGATGGTGTGCTTTTAGTGTGTCCATATTACAATAAACCCACTCAAGAAGGAATATATCAGCATTTTAAGTCACTGAATGAAATTTCGCCTTTACCTATTGTTCTATACAACATACCAGGAAGAACGGGTGTAAATATCTCTGCATCAACAACATTACGTCTGGCAACCGAATGTGAAAAGATTGTTGCAATAAAAGAAGCGTCTGGTAATATTGCACAAATTGATGAGATTTTACAACGTGCTCCAGAAGGGTTTGAAGTTCTCAGTGGAGATGATGCCATTACATTAGAATTACTTAGTGCAGGAGCTGTCGGCGTGATTTCAGTAATAGGTAATGCTTATCCTTCTGAATTTGGTCTAATGGTAAAGCATATTCAAAGTGGTAAGATAAGAGAGGCTCGTATGATTCATCGGCATTTTAATGAGCTTTATAAATTACTAAGTATAGATGGGAATCCATCAGGGATTAAGTGTCTAATGTCTCTGCTAAATAAGTGTGAAAATAAATTACGGTTGCCTCTTGTTCCTGTAAGAGAAGAGGTATGTCAGCAAATGAAAGGATGGATTAAGAATCATGTATTCTAACCTCGCGAAAATAAAGCTATTTTAGCTCCACTTAAATTGAAGCAGAATCCAATGGTAAACTTTTTACCTCGGATTCTGTTTTTCAAAAATAAGCATAAAAGATTCATAATTAAGTCCCAGTTATGAATCGGCTGTGTCCATTTCTTCTCAATCTCCATAAGTGAAAGATAAACGGTCTTTTTAACGGCATATCCGAAGGAAATGAGAGCTTTGCTTTTGTGTACTTTCTAATTTTCCTATTCAGGTTCTCAATGAAATTTTTGATGTAGATTATTTTTTCTGAATTCCAGTGAGAATTGAAAGTAATTTGGTCATCTCAATTATTTCTCCAAGACTATACGACATAAGAATCCCCCCCGCAGCAAAGATATGATCTTACCGTTATACCATGCCTTGAAAACTCTGCTGTCTGTCCAGATTATCAAGAAAAAAGATCAAGGTGACGGTTCTGCCGTTCCTAGGCAGCATGTTTTACCTTGTTGGTAATGATGAAAATGGTTGATGTAGAGAGCTTAATTTCATAAATTTCACGCATCTCTTTTTCTATGTTAGAAAAGCCCATTCTTTTGGCGAATTGGGAGATAATGAGATTGCTACTGTTATTACCGGCCACAGAATTTTTTCATAGCTGTAGTTCATTACAAGTAGCTTCTCTAATACCTGGCTTCAGGAACTTGTACATGTCAGCTTCTATTTTGAACTGGTTAAGGAACTCTTTGCTTAATACCTAATCGGGTTCTACAAGATTATTCCTTTCTTTCATAATATTCTCATTCGGTAAATGTTTAAAAATAAAAATACGAGATTCGAACTTGAATCCCGCATTTCCATTTACAAAAATATTTTATAGTGCCAAAGCTCTAAAACTCTTTTCCTTTCATAGTTATTCCTTATACATATTTTTTCTTCTTTTATCGACTAATTTTATGCAAAGTCCCCTTCTGGTCTTTATACTCTAGTAACTGCTCGGATAATGAAATGATAGTAACAGTGTCGTTCAAATTATTTAAAAGGAGCTTTCCGTTATATAATTTATAATGTTTGATGAATCTTTCCAATTGATCTATATTTATCAGTGTACCAACAGAATGTCCACTATCAAAAACTGTTAAGGCATAATGTACATTATAATCTAGATCTCCAAGAATGATAGACGGGGAACCATCATTGTGATCTCTATTTAAAAAGAGCGTATCTCCGTGATTCGTAATTAATGTAAAAGTACTCATTCCAAATTCATCTGATATGCCATAAATTGTAGAATCTTGTAAATGCGTACTTTCATTTGTACATTGCACAGAATCTGTATCATTCTTTGGTAATGTATTTTTTATGCTTTTATCTTTGCAAGAAGACAAAGTTATACAACAGATCATTAAAGAACTGAGTGTATACATGTATATTAAAAATCTTCTCATATTAATTCGATGTATAATTATATTTGCTAAAGTACGATTTTTTTCAAAAAATAGAGAATTAATTATCCAAAAACTATTCAAATTAGTGCATTTATCACTTTTTATTGAAGGTAAGTTCTTGTTTTTCGGAAAAATAGAGTATATTTGCACCCGATTTTTTAACTCACATAAAGTCTAACTTTATTAATGTCAAATAAATTAATGGAAAATTTAAAAAACATTCAGCCAGTTGATAATTTTGACTGGGAAGCTTACGAAAATGGAACTTCTGAGAATCAAGAAAGTCGCGAGGCGCAGGCTAAAGCTTATGAGAACAAATTAAACAGCATTGCGGAACACGAAGTTGTTGAAGGCACTGTAATCGCGATAGGGAAAAGAGAAGTTGTTGTTAATATTGGTTATAAATCGGATGGCATTATCCCTATTAATGAGTTTCGTTATAATCCAGAACTTAAAGTAGGCGATAAAGTAGAAGTATATACAGAAAGTCTTGAAGATAAGAAGGGACAGTTAATCTTGTCGCATCGCAAGGCTCGTGCAAGTAAATCTTGGGAACGCGTTAATCAAGCGCTTGAAAATAAAGAAGTAATTAAAGGATACATTAAAGATCGTACGAAGGGTGGCATGATCGTTGATGTATTTGGTATTGAAGCATTCTTGCCAGGTAGCCAAATTGATGTAAAACCAATACGTGATTATGATGTCTTTGTCGGTAAGACAATGGAATTCCAGGTTGTAAAAATTAATCAGGAATATAAGAATGTAGTGGTTTCTCATAAAGCACTGATTGAAGCAGAACTTGAAGCTCAAAAACAAGAAATTATCTCTAAACTTGAAAAGGGTCAAGTTCTTGAGGGAACGGTTAAGAATATTACGTCTTACGGCGTATTCATTGATCTTGGCGGTGTAGATGGTTTGATTCATATCACAGATCTTTCATGGGGACGTGTAAACGACCCAAGAGAAATTGTGCAGCTTGATCAAAAACTCAATGTCGTTATTTTGGACTTTGATGAAGAGAAAAAACGCATAGCTCTTGGCTTAAAGCAATTGACACCTCATCCTTGGGATGCTTTAGATCCGGATTTAAAAGTTGGTGATAAAGTAAAAGGTAAAGTAGTTGTAATGGCTGATTATGGAGCATTTGTAGAAATTGCTCCAGGTGTTGAAGGTTTGATTCATGTAAGTGAAATGAGTTGGAGTCAGCATCTTCGCTCCGCGCAAGATTTCTTGAAAGTTGGTGATGAGGTTGAAGCTGTTGTTTTAACACTTGATCGTACAGAAAGAAAGATGTCTTTGGGTATCAAACAATTGAAAGAAGATCCTTGGAAAGATATCGAAGAGAAGTATCCTGTTGGTTCAAAGCATTCTGCAAAGGTTCGTAATTTTACCAACTTTGGAGTATTTGTTGAATTGGAAGAAGGGGTTGATGGCTTAATTCATATTTCGGATCTCTCTTGGACTAAGAAAATTAAGCATCCTTCAGAATTCACACAGATTGGTGCAGACATAGATGTAATCGTTCTTGAAATTGACAAGGAGAATCGTCGTCTTAGCTTAGGTCATAAGCAACTTGAAGAGAACCCTTGGGATGTATTTGAAACTGTGTTCACTGAAGGTTCCGTACACGAAGGTACTATTGTAGAAATGCTTGATAAAGGTGCAGTAGTTCAATTAGAGTATGGTGTTGAAGGTTTTGCAACTCCAAAGCATTTGGTAAAAGAAGATGGTAGTCATGCCCAATTGAATGAGAAATTATCGTTTAAAGTCATTGAATTCAACAAGGACAGCAAACGAATCATATTGTCTCATAGTCGTACATTTGAAGACGCTCAAAGAGTTGAAACTCATAATGAGAAGAGAACTTCGAAAAAAGCTACTAAAAAAGAAGAGGCTCCTGCAATACAAAACCAAGCTGCTTCTACCAGCTTAGGTGATATTGATGCTTTAGCTGAATTAAAGGCTAAAATGGAGCAAGAAAAATAATATTATATTTTCTTCATTAAAAAAGACGCAGTTCCTGAATAATTTGGAATCTGCGTCTTTTTTTGTGATAACTATTGTATAGTTCTGTGGTAGCAATTTTTATAGGCATACTTTTTCATGTTTTTATGCAGAAAGTATTTACAAGAGCTTGAGATTAATGTACTACTCAGATCTTGCTTTTGCTTGTTAAAAAACTTCTTGCTTAGTGCATCATCTAGACAACTTGATCTTTTTGTTCGTGATCTAAATGTATAAAATAAAAATTCGATACTCATATTTGAATATCGAATTTTATTTTACACTATAATATTTATGGTAGTACCGATGTGCACTATATGTATTTATCAGTACGTCATAAAAATAAAAGGTTGCAGAAAATTAAAGCTTTGCAGATTCTTTAGATTTGTTGTATAACAGTTCTTGCTATTTGGCAATGCTTAAACTTTGGTAAGCAAATTGCTACATGACGTATTTTATCAGAGATCTGTCTAATACTTGTTTCTAATTATTCAATAGGTGGTATACGAAGAATCGTATCATACGAAATGTGGTCTGGATCTGTGATATGATTATATTGTATTAGAAGTTTTACGTACTTATCAGAATGATAAAATTTCCTGGAAATGTCATAAAGGGACTCCCCCTTTTTTACCCTATAAATTTGAATTTCAACTTTTTCTTTTTGACCTGTTTCTATGTTTTTGGTTGAGTCTTTTTTCATAGCTGTGTTTATGCTCACTGTATCCGATCCCATGTTTTTTTTACTAGAAAACTTATATGATGTACTAGTAGAACTGATAATTTTTTCTTGTTTTTCTGTTATTTTACGATCTGGACCAACCAATCGATAATATCCTATAAAGTACCCTAGGCATAATGCAATTACTAAACAAATTCCAATTAATAATTTGTGCCACGACCGGGCAAAAGAAATGGCTGGAAGCTCTGTAATTTTAATTTCTATAGGCCCTTTGTCTTCTTTTTCTTTTAAGCTATTATATGGATATAATGTGGCCGTATTTTGAATATCTTCGTTTTCTGAATGTGTATTTTTTAAATCTCCTTCGTCACTGTAAGAATTTGGTGAATCTGAACCTGTTTGTGTAGAATCTGTTTTTGTCTCTTTAGTTATTGGAGTTTCAGTTTTTTCTTTTTTTACATGATCCAAAACCTCTGGATTCACCAATGTTTCATTACTAGTAATATTGACCTGTTGTTCTTCCGGCAGAGCAATATCTGCGATTTCATTTTCGCTTTTTGAAATATCTGAAAAATCTTCTGTTTTTAATGAAGAATCGAGGGCATTTGTTCCTTTGACAGAACTTACTTCAGTGCCATTTTCTTCTTCTGTTTCTGATAACTCTTCTTCATTTGCTTTTTCCAAATCCTCAGAGCGTACGTTTTCGCTGAGGATTATGGTTTGAAAATGCGAAAACGGTTTGTTTATATTCTCTTTTAAACTATTTTCGGGGACAAAACTTATTTTGTAATGACCGTTTATCTGGAAGCGCTCACCTGTATTAATATTAATGCTTTCTCGATCACCTATGGCAATTAATTTGAATGTGCCCCACCCTTTGATTTTTACAAAACGTTCTTTTTCGAGACTTTCTTCAATGGTTTCAAAAAAGGCTCGAACAAATAGGTCATTATCTTTTTTAGCTCGTTCTGTGCGAGCTGAAAGAGAATTGATCAAATCTTGCAAAATCAGTTTATCAGTCATTGCTTATATGTAGTATATGTCAACTTTACCAAGTTATTTATATTTTTCTTTTAGAGTATTACTAGGTTTGAAGTTGAGAACTAATTTTGGAGGAACCAACATGCGTTGTTTGCTTGAAGGATTTACTACTATTCTTTCCATTTTTTTCTTTACTTCAAATGTTCCAAACCCCTGAACAGAAATAATGTTTCCATCTTCCAATCCGTGAGTCATGATTTCAATTAAAGTGTTGGAAAGAATTTGTGCTTCCTCCGGTTTTATTTTTAGTCGGTTCGCTAAGTTGTTGATAAATTCTTTATTATTCACACCGCTCTTCTTTATACATTTTCGATTTTTCCATACAAATCATACTCGTCTGCATCGGTAATAATAACATTATAAAATTCACCTACTGAGATTGTTTCAGAATCTGTCTTTTTTATAAGAACTTCACCATCAACATCAGGTGAATCATATTCTGTTCGTCCGATATAATATTCACCTTCTACTCGATCAATAATTGTTCTAAATGTTTTTCCAATTTTGGCTTTTCCCAACGTTTCTGATATGCTTTGCTGAGTTTCCATTAAAAGGTCATATCGGTGTTGTTTTATTTCTTGCGGAACGTCATCTGTATAGTGTTCTGCAGCATACGTTCCTTCTTCCTCACAATACATGAAAGCCCCTAACCTATCAAACTTTATGTCATTTACGAACTTGAGCAATTCCTGGAAATCGGCATCTTTTTCTCCAGGAAAACCTACCATAAGTGTAGATCTAATACATATTCCCGGAACGCGTTCCCGCAGGTCATGTAATAATTGATAAGTTTCAGCTTTAGTTATGTGACGGTGCATTTTAGACAGAACGTTGTCACTTATATGTTGCAGCGCAATGTCTATATATTTGCACACGTTGGCATGTTTAGCCATGACATCCATTAATGCATAGGGAAAATTCGTTGGATAAGCATAGTGTAAACGTATCCATTCAACTCCTTTAATGGAGGCCATGCGATCTATTAATTCCGGTAGTGCTTGTCTTTGATATATGTCAATTCCGTAATATGTAAGTTCTTGAGCTATAATCTGAAATTCTTTAACGCCTTTTTCTACTAACAAACCAACTTCATCCAAAATATCTTCTATCGGCCGACTTTGGTGTTTCCCTGTTATTATTGGAATTGCACAATAAGCACAATGTCGATTACATCCTTCAGAAATTTTAATATAAGCATAATGTGCAGGAGTTGTTTGTTGTCGTTCCAAACGTAATTCGTTGTGATAGTGTAAATTCAAATCATTTAATAGCTCTACCCAATTGAATTTTCCATAAAACTTATCTACCTGAGGTATTTCCTTTGTTAATTCACACAGATAACGCTCAGAAAGACAACCCATTACGTATACTTTTTTAATAAAACCATTTTTCTTCTTCTCACATAAATCCATAATCAGATTAATGCTTTCCTCCTTAGCATCTCCTATGAAGCCACATGTATTAACTACGGCAATATCTCCGTGAAGGCGTTCTGGATTATGATAAATCTTGAATCCATTTTCTGAAAATTGCCGCATCAACATTTCGCTGTCAACCAAATTTTTTGAACAGCCCATAGTAATAATGTCTATGATTCTTTCTGACTTATACATATGCTGTTATTACTTACTTAAATGTGGATTTACTGAAAAATGAATCAACAAAAGCGGCAGCATCAAACGGTTGTAGGTCTGAAATCTTTTCGCCTAGTCCAATATACTTGACTGGAATTTTCAGCTGATCAGAAATACCAATAACAACTCCCCCCTTTGCTGTACCATCTAATTTCGTGATAGTTAATGAATGTACTTCTGTAGCTTTTATAAATTGTCTGGCTTGTTCGTATGCATTTTGTCCTGTTGACCCATCTAGTATAAGCATAACTTCATCAGGCGCTGTTGATACGACTTTTTTCATTACATTCTTTATTTTAGAAAGTTCATTCATTAAACTTATCTTGTTATGTAAACGACCTGCAGTATCTATTATTACGACATCGGCATCATTTGCCTTGGCGGAGTTCAATGTATCATAAGCAACACTGGCAGGGTCACTTCCCATTTGTTGCTTGATTACAGGCACACCAACTCTTTCACCCCAGATACACAATTGTTCTACTGCCGCTGCCCGAAACGTGTCAGCTGCTCCCAGATATACTTTTTTTCCTGCTGATTTATATAGATAAGCCAATTTTCCTATTGTGGTAGTTTTACCTACGCCATTTACTCCGACAACTAAAATTACGTAAGGCTTATTTCGTGGTTCAAAATCTTTATCTTCCAGATTTCCACTTTCTGATGTGGTTAGCATCTGGGTAATTTCTTCACGCAATATTTTATTTAGATCTTCTGTATTGACGTATTTGTCACGAGCGACCCGTTTCTCTATGCATGATATAATTTTCCGTGTCGTTTCAACACCGACATCTGATGTTATTAAAACTTCTTCCAATTCATCTAAAACATCGTCATCAACTTTGGATTTGCCGGCAACTACTTTTTTTAATTTTTGAAACAGACTCGCTTTTGTTTTTTCAAGTCCAGCGTCAAGAACTTCCTTTTTTTCTTTTTTAGAGAATAAATTAAACAGCCCCATAACTACATATTTTTGATTACAAAGATACGGAAAAAGTCAGAAATCAAGCTAAAACCTTCGGTTGTTTCTATAAAATAGGCTATAAAGTCATACCCTTTTAAGCCTAAGAGCTTTTTAATTAATAATTACTTATTTAAGTTCTTCCTGCGAAGGAACAAATCACGCAGAGTGTCAAAATCTCGTTTTAGTAAAATACCGATTCCTTGAGTTGTAAGCGTTGATTTGGTGAAATATCGGTCGTTTGTTTCGCTGTAAGCTTTCAGCCTTATTGTTCCGGCAGGATTAAGGAGCCATTGTACATCAAAATCACCAATAAAATTATTTGTGGAGTATGTTGATTTGTCGCGATATCCAAAATTGCCATTTATGAGTAATTGATTGTTGAGCAAACGTCCGTTTAATAGTCCCTCTATTTCCATATCCTCCCATCCGGAAGTTCCTGTTGAAAAATTCGTGCCGAACGTCCAGTTCTTCACTCCTATTGCATTGGACAGAACATTATTTAAATGGCTGCTTAGCGTATTAGATAAAAACGATTGTATGGCTAATGATGATTGATTCTGGGTCGTAGAACTATTGGATGATACGTCGTAAGTATAAAATCTACCTATGCCCAACAAATATATAATTTGCATATTCATGCCTTCTTCTGTATTAATGAGATATTTTACCATTCTCTTCTCATCTTCACCTACTGTTGGTAAATCTAGGTCGAAACTGATTCGTGGTGCAGTAGCTTGTCCATTGAGATTCAGTATACAATTAACCTTTACGTTATTGTTCGAGAAATTCCCTTTGGGGTTGAGATCTGATAAAGACACTGAATTTACAGTATAAATGGCTTTTAAACTGAGTGCGGCATTTCTTGGATCGCCAGTAAAATTAATTGTTCCACCGGGTGAAAAAACAAAATCCTTACGAATGATGTTTTGTAAAATCATTTTGTAGATTCCGTCCTCTACTGTATATGTACCAAACATTGAGAACTTGCCCTTGTTATAATAATATGTCCGTAAATTTCCATTTCCATGCATCAATATATAGTCTCCGGTTTTCTCATCCATAATAAGTTTAATTGCAGCATTAGCGTTCGCATTTACATTAATGTTTAGCATAATATCTGTTTGAGAATCCGCTGAAGTCAAGACTTTTTCTACGGAATCTTTTGATGAATGGCTTACAAATGTTAGTAATTGTCGATCACCAGACGAAGCGGTAGGAACGTCCATAATATAAACAAATTCTGTACCTTTCTCTGGATTGATGTCTATATCTGCAGAAAAACGACCTGGACTCCCGTTCAGGAAAACATGTCCTGTAGCTGGTACTGTAGCATAAAATGGCATATCTGCCGTTCGTGGCTGGTCATATACAAGAAAATTTCGGAAGTCAATCTGAAAATCGTAAGTTAAATTTTTCAGGTGATTATGTTTGATATATCCATTGGCAGTAGCCTTTTTCCAGTTGTGGTCAGTCAATTCTACTTCTCCAAATTCAAAGGCGCCGGGCCTGAACTTTACAGAATCAGATTGAAAATGATATCGACAGCCTGTAGTTGCAATTGTTGCATCCATTTCCACACGATGATTCCCCTCAAAATCCAATTTTTTGAATGGCCCAAACAGACGCAAATGACCAGATGTGTTGCCTTCGATGTTTGTGAAAATATTTTCGACGTAAGGTTTTAAAAATTGAATGGTTGTATTATACGCATCAAAATTTAAGTCGAGGCTTTTATCCTTTATAGAAACGATTCCATTGATATTTAATTTCTGATTGTGCGATGCTGTCGTATGTGCATGTATTTTGATCTTACCATCCTTTTTATCCCATGAACCTAATGCATGTAACCTTCCAAGCGAAGCTTTATTAAATTGAAAATCATTTGCATTGATTTTATATGTGAGTTGTGGGGAGCTTAAGGATTGTGATAAGTACGCTTGTCCACTTACATGTCCACCAAATTCTACACTATGAAAATTAACCAAATCGAGGACATAATTCAGATCTATATTATGTAGGTCAATTTTCATGCTATCTGTAGGTGAGGATGATAACGCTCCATTAATGTTTATATACTGCTGAGCGTTGTTGATTTCGAAATTCTCGAATCTTAATTTCCCATTCTTTAGTTCTATTACAGAAGGATGCACGATCCATGCGGTATCTTCTACGTACAATTTACTTTGATGAATATTTGTGCGTAATATTTTATCCTGAGCAAATGTTTTTAAGTCGGATGTGGCAGAAATGAAGCCGTTGAGCATAGAGCCGTTTTTAAGTCTTAAATCAATGTCTACAACAGATTGGTTGGCATTAAATTCTGCAGCGACCTGTACTTCATTTTTCTTATTTATTTTTGTACCTTGCACCAATAGTCTTACCTTTTCATCTTTACCATTACAGTAAAGTCTTAAGTTTTTAAATTTTTCGGAAGCAAACGACACATCGCTAATGTCTCCTTCTATTAAAATATTGTTAGTCTTGTTGTCTATTTTTCCATATAAATAACCTCCATTTTGAGAATGCAGATTTAAATTCAACACGTTCTTAAAAAAGTCGGTATTTTTTAGCCTTGCATTAAAGGCGCCCCATTTGTTTGGCGAAGAGTTGTTCAGGATTTTGTCAAGCGAAGGAAGTAATGACTTAAAACTCTTCTTAAAAAATGAGGGTATTAATTGCTTTATATTGGCGTATGAATAATTTCCGGAAGCATTTATGTCTAAAAAATCACTTTTGAAATATAAATGATTATTTCCTGCCCTATTCCACATCTTAAGCACAATAGAGTCCGTTTTATACTCTTCCAACCCTTCTTTTTGATAAGAAAGATCATTAATTTGTAGTGATAATTCTGGAGCATTCAGATCAAGAGAATGAGAACTAGCTGTAATTCTCCCCGACATCCGACCTATTTTTGTTAAGTTCCGAGGTAAATTTAATTTCCTCGGCTCTAATTTTGCAATGTTCAGTTGAAATGAAAATCCTTTTTTTGCCTGATTTATTTTTGTAAGAATGCCATTTAGTTCAATATTTGCATTTTTGTCAAGGACTTGCATGTTAATAGACAGGTTGTCATGTTTATAGTTACCCTCAACATTTATATTCTTATACGGATAGTCATGCCATGTCAATTGATGCAATGCAAGTGAAAAAATACCGTCCTGTATTTTCCCATTAGGAATAACACATTTACCTTTTAATCCAAAATTAACTGTGGAAACATGTGCAGCGGGAATGATATTCTTTAAATTTAATGTGCCCGAAAGTTCTTTTGGAAATATCAGCATATGATTTTCCCAAATTACTTGCGGACAGATCATTTTTCCATGAACTGAATTCAATTGAAAACTTAAATTTGCGTATGTGTTTTTTCTCTTTGAAATCAAATCGCCTTTTGCATCAACATAAAAACCTCCAAGATTTTCAATTGCCTTCGGTACCAATTTGCGAGGATGAATCTGACTCCATAAAAGAGGCAAATACGTGTTACTACTTTGAATATGTAGTTTATCGACTCTTACTCTCTTGATAGAATCATTCCACTTATATGTGATGTCAGAGTGTAAATTTAATGTCTTTAATATATTCTTTAAAATCAAAGATTTAAGCGTAATTTGTTGATGTAAAAAATGAATGTCTCCAGTCAATAAAAATGTATCATTCCAAGATTTTAATTGCGGTGCCAAAGCAGCAAAATCAAGGGAGGATATCTTACAATGTGAAACAGATAGTTTTGCTTTAAAATTTTTGGGACCATTATCAGTCCATTGGTAAGCTATTAGAACCTTATCCTGGATGAACAAGGATTTGGGCATTTCAATTCGTAGATTTTCAATTTGACACATTTTTTTGTTTGCCTGTAAATCCATTGCAAAGTGTTGCAATCTGATTCCTGAGGCTTCTCTTAATGACAAATCACGAATCCTTACTCTTAGAGAATCGGCAAGTAATTTCTTTAAAGATATATTCGCATTTATCTCAGCTAGATTAATATGGTGTGGATTAAATCGCCCGGGAGTTCGTGATTTATAGTTTTGGTCAAAACGTATAGCCAATCTTCTTAGTATGATGGAATTGATTCTTAAGTTTATGTCTGATTTCTTCTGTCGATTGGATGACTTGAATGCATTGAGAACAAATTGATAGTTATAATCCTCTTTTTCTGTGTTTTTATAAGCATTAATTAGACCATCAACTATTGTGATCGTTCTAAGCGAAATTTCTTGATGAAGAAGTGGCGCTAATTCTATCCTACAACTAACGAGATCACTTTCGAATAATTTATTTTTTTTCTGATCTAAAATAACAACATTATTCAAAGTTACCCGATTGAATAAACCAACATCGATGCTGCCAATATGAACTTGCGTATGTAGTTTGTTCATCAAGGCTTGTTCCACGGATGAACGCAAAAAATCTTGGCATAAGGGTAAACTAAAAAAGCTGTATACTAATATATACAGAGATAAAATAGTTATAAAAACTGTGGTTGTTATATGTTTAAGAAATTTCAATGGTATAAATTTTCACTTATTCAACCTTGGTTATGAGGATTTCTGGAAATTCTCTTCTAAAAAAAGCTAACGGACTTTCTGCATTTTCTCTGTTTGCTTTGATTATCATATCCACAGAATATATCTCACCATTTATTTTTGAAATAAGCTCCATCTGATATGAAATAATGATAAACTCCTTCTTTTTATTGATATAATCCAACAATAGTTCAACCGTCTCTCTCTTTCCTGTTGTAAAACTTACGACACTGGTTCGGTATCCAACCTTTTTAAAAATGTGATTTAATAGGGTAATTCCACAAATTACAAGAATAGTTGTTATAATTCCCATCCAATACATTCCCCCACCAATGGCAAGACCGATTCCTGCAGTAGCCCATAATCCTGCTGCTGTAGTTAAACCTCGAACAATTTGATTTCGTTGTAATATGATTGTACCTGCACCAATAAATCCGATTCCAGATACAACTTGTGCAGCAATTCTGCTTGGGTCATATTTTTCTATTCCTCCCGCATAATCAAGGAACAAGAAACCATATTGCGAAATTATCATCATAAGTGCACTACCGACAGCTACAAGGAAATGGGTCCTGTAACCTGCTTCTTTAGCTTGGCGCTCTCGATCAAAACCTACGAGGGCGCCAAGAATACCTGCAACCAATAAACGAATTGTCAGCTCTATTATGAGATAATATTCATCCATGCAACAAAGGTACAAAATATTTTACTTTTGTAATCATGAAAAATGAAAAAGCAATTGTTTTATAGGGATTGAATTGTAATATGCAAAAAAAAACAGCTTGAAAGTCCTATATCAAAAAAGTTACGTAAATTTGTAGCGTATGATTTAATATAATATCCTGATTAGAGGAGCAAATATGTTATAGTATTATGTTAACAATAAAGCAGATTACAGACGACAAAGAAGGCGTTATTAGAGGACTGGAAAAAAAGCACTTTTCAAATGCAAAAGAAGTCATTAATGCCGTCTTGGAAACAAACAATTGTAGAAAAAAGACACAAGTGGATTTGGACAATACGCTTTCTTTTATTAAGCAATCATCAAAACAAATAGGAGCGCTAATGAAGGAAGGACAGATTGCTGATGCTGAAAAACTTAAAACAGATGTTGCCTCAGCTAAAGAAAGGGCAAAAGGTCTTGAATGTGAAATGAAAAAAGTTGATGAAGACCTGCGGAACTTGCTTTATACGATTCCTAACATACCTTATGATGAAGTTCCGGAAGGAAGCTCTGCTGCTGATAATCTGGTTGTAAAGATGGGGGGAACAGAAACAGTGTTGCCTACAAATCCATTGCCACATTGGGAATTAGCAAAAAAATATAATTTAATAGATTTCGATTTAGGGGTAAAAATTACGGGCGCAGGTTTCCCTGTTTATATAGGTCAAGGAGCTCGTCTGCAACGCGCTTTGATAAACTTTTTTTTGGATGAGGCTCGCGCTGCCGGATATGTGGAGATTATGCCTCCCACGGTAGTGAATGAGGCTTCTGGATATGGAACCGGTCAGTTGCCAGATAAAGAAGGGCAGATGTATCATTGTGATCTTGACGACTTATATTTAATTCCAACCGCAGAGGTCCCTGTAACAAACATTTATCGTGATGTAATTTTAGATGAATCTCAATTGCCAATTAAAAATTGTGCATATACCCAATGTTTTCGTCGTGAAGCCGGCTCGTATGGAAAAGACGTACGCGGCTTGAATCGTTTACATGAATTTTCAAAAATAGAATTGGTTCGAATTGATAAACCGGAACATTCACGTAAATCTCATCAGGAGATGCTTGATCATGTAGAAGGCCTATTGCAGAAACTGGAACTTCCCTATCGAATTTTACGCCTTTGTGGAGGTGATATTAGTTTCACTGCTGCCATATGTTACGATTTTGAAGTATATAGTGAAGCTCAAAAACGATGGTTGGAAGTAAGTTCCGTTTCTAATTTTGATACATATCAGGCCAACCGATTACATTGTAGATACCGTAAGTCTGACGACAAGTCTATTCATCTCTGTCATACTCTTAATGGATCAGCTTTGGCTTTACCACGAATAGTTGCTGCTTTGTTAGAAGATTTTCAAACTCCTGAAGGCATACGAATTCCTAAATCACTACAACCATATATGGGATGTGATATGATAAAATAAGTACTTATGCTTAGCGTACATTTTCCTCCATCGGTAAATAATGAAGAAGTTCCTTTTTATTTGGCCACAGAAGAATATTTGGCCAAATATACCAATTTAGAATGTTTCTTCATGTGGCAGGTTTCACCATCGGTAATAATTGGTAGGAACCAACTTATGGCGAATGAGGTTAATATTGAATTTTGCAAAAAAAATAATATACACGTCTATCGTCGGAAAAGTGGTGGGGGCTGTGTATATGCAGATAAGGGAAATGTTATGCTAAGCTATATTGGTACAGGAAAAAATATACAAACGTCCTTTAAGCATTATGTGGGAAAAATAGTGTCTGTTCTTTCAGCATTAAACCTTCCGTCAGTTGAACAATCCGGCCGGAATGACATTTTGCTTGATGGAAAAAAAATAAGTGGGAATGCTTTCTATCATGTTAATAATAGGAATGTAATACATGGAACATTATTGTATGACACGAATATGGAACACATGATAGGAAGTATTACTCCAGACTCTCGCAAATTAGAAACGAAAGGAATAAAGAGTGTAAGTCAACGAATTGGGTTGCTCAAAGATTATTACCATGGAGATTTGAATTTACTAAAATCATATATTGAAACAGGGGTAACTGCTGGGCAAATTGTATTGACAGACTCTGATTTAAAAGAAATTCGAAAAATTGAGCAAGAATATCTTTCATTAGATTTCCTATATGGAAATGATCCTATTTGCGACCTATCAAAAAACTTTTATAAAAAGGGGTGCGGAAATATTAATATAAGAGTTCTTATAAAACATCATTATATCAATGGAATTGAATTATCAGGAGATTTTTTAGAAATCGGAGATATAGAAAAATACGTAATTCAGCCGCTAATCAATATTCCCTATTCAAAAGAATCAATCTATGAAAGATTTAAGCATATAGATGTCGAAAAACATATACTAAATCTAACGAATGAAGAATTCATAAAGTTGCTAATTTGATTATAAAATAGAACCTAATTAATAAAAACATGGAAAACAAACGAACATGCCTTTACGAAAGACACTTAAAACAAAATGCAAAGATGACATCCTTTGGTGGATTTGAAATGCCGCTTGTGTATTCTTCTATCATAAAAGAACATGAAGCAGTTAGAAATGCATGTGGTATATTTGATGTTTCACATATGGGTGAAATTATAGTTGCAGGAAAAGATGCAGAAAATTTTGTTCAATATATATTTTCAAACGATATATCTGCAGCGGTTGTAGGTAAGATCTTTTATGGCTTCATGTTGTATCCTAATGGTGGAGTCGTTGATGATCTGTTGGTTTATAAACTTGCTGCCGACAAATTCTTATTAGTAGTTAATGCGGCTAATATAGATAAGGATTTTACGTGGATTTGTAATCAATCCAAGGCATTTCAAGTTGAAATAATAAATAAAAGCGATAGTTACGGACAAATCGCAATTCAAGGTCCTTTATCAGAGAAAATAATAGAACAAGAGCTTAAAATTTCATGTTCGGAATTGTCTTTTTATACTTTTAAATTCATTGCAATTAATGACTCAGATGTGCTGATAAGCCGTACAGGATATACAGGTGAAGATGGTTTTGAAATTTATGCAGAACCTACTGTAATTCAACAAATCTGGGATACATTAATAGCATCAAAAACAGTCCAACCGTGTGGATTGGGGGCACGTGACACACTTCGATTCGAAGTCGGATTACCTTTATATGGAAATGAATTGTCAGAACAGATTTCTCCTATAGAGGCGGGATTAAGTATTTTTGTCAAACTCGAAAAAGGTAATTTTATAGGTAAAGAAGCTGTAAAAAAACAAAAGGAAGAAGGTGCCTCACGTAAACTTGTTGGAATAGAATTGAAGGATAAAGCTATTCCTCGCCATGGTTATGAGGTATATCAGAATAACAAAATTGTAGGTTATGTAACTACAGGATATTCTTCTATTTCCACAGGAAAAAGTGTTTGTATGGCATTGATCGATCGACAATTTGCAAAAACAAATGAAGTCCTGCAGATTTCTATTCACCGTAAATTACACGAAGGTATCGTAGCTTCAAAAAAATTCTATGCAAAACAATATAAAAAGTAATTAATCCAGGTACTATCCTGATAAAAATCTAATAAACTATGGTAAAAGTAGAAAAAGACCTGTTATATACAGAGTCACATGAATTTGTAAAGATTGAAGGAGATTTTGGCTATGTTGGAATAACTGACTATGCACAAGAACAATTGGGAAATGTCGTATATGTGGATATGCCAGAAGTCGGTGATGATGTTTCGGCTGGTGAAGAATTTGGAGCAGTCGAAAGCGTAAAAGCAGCAAGTGATTTAATATCTCCAATAAGCGGAACTGTTGTCGAAATTAATGAAAATCTTGAGGAGCAACCAGAATTAATTAATCAAGACGCTTTTGAAAATTGGATTATTAAGGTTCAATTATCTGATAAGTCAGAATTAGAAGGACTGATGGATGATGAGACATATATGAAATATTGTGAAAAATAACAGGCAAAAGAATAAGTCTATTGAGATAAATTCTACCCTCATTGACTTATTCTTTTGTTATATTAACCTTACTACTATGATGTCATACAAATTCTTTCCGCATACAGAGGATGACATACAAGCAATGCTACGACTTTTAGGAATATCATCTATTGAAGAACTATATAAAGATGTTCCGAAAGAATTAAGATTGCACAAAGCACTTGATTTGCCTTCTTCAAAATCAGAATTAGAAGTTCGTGGAATATTCAAGAACTTAGAGAAGAAAAATAAAACATTAAAATGTTTTGCTGGCGTCGGTGCATATGATCATTATACACCAAGTATAATTACATACATTGCAAATCGATCTGAATTTCAGACTTCCTACACTCCATATCAGGCAGAAATATCGCAAGGTACTTTACAGTATATATTTGAGTACCAAACTATGATGGCCGATCTAACGGGCATGGATATTTCTAATGCCAGTATGTATGATGGTGCGACAGCAACGGCTGAAGCTATGATGATGTCTGTTGCTTCTAGTAAGAAAAGAAAAAAGGTTTTAGTTTCTTCAACTTTACTCCCTCAGACAATAGAAGTTCTTCATACATATGCAAAATTTCATCATATAGATCTGATTCTCGTCAAGTCTGTAGAAGGAACAACCTCTGTGGACGAGATAAATTTATATTTACAAAATGATGATATTGCAGGAGTTATAGTACCATTAGTGAACTATTATGGGATAATAGAAGATCTGAGCAGTTTGTCTGATGTCTGTCATAAGCATAAAGCTTTATTGATAATCAATTCTCCTGCATCTCCCCTAGGCGTACTTAAGTCGCCGGGAGAACTAGGAGCAGATATTGCATGTGGTGAGGCTCAATCATTAGGTATACCTTTGTCTTATGGTGGTCCCTATATAGGATACTTATGTACGAATGATTCTTTGGTTCGAAAAATGCCTGGACGTCTTGTTGGAGGTACAGTTGATTCTGATGGAAATCGAGCCTTTGTCTTAACTATGCAAGCTCGCGAACAGCATATCCGTCGTGAAAAAGCGACTTCAAACATATGTACCTCACAAGGTCTAATGTGTTTATATGTAGCAATGTATTTGTCTTTGATGGGGACAGACGGATTAAGGGAAGTAAATCAAATGTCTTTTCAAGGCGCACATTATTTATATGATGAGTTGCTGAAAACCCATAAATTCGAACCTGTTTTTAACAAGCCATTTTTTAATGAATTCTGTTTACAGTTGACCTCAGGAACAGCACAGGATTTAATTGACTACTGCGCAGAGTTTGGATTTCTGGCTGGATGCACAGTAAAAGATCACACCAACTGTATACTCTTTTGTGTAACAGAGAAAAACAGTAAAGAAGATATTGACGACTTGGTAAAAGTAATAAAATCTTTTAATGCATAGGAGGTAGGTTATGAACAATAAATATTATGGAAGTCTAATCTTTGAACTGTCAAAAAAAGGGCGCCGTGGTTATTCTCTACCCAAGAGAGAATATGACAATCAATATGCGATGGAAAAATTATTGCCACAAAATTTTTTCCGTAACAACAGTATAAGTCTTCCTGAAGTAGATGAGCCCACTGTTGTAAGGCATTATACAAATATGAGCAACAATAATTTTGGCGTGGACTCAGGATTTTATCCTTTGGGAAGTTGCACCATGAAATATAATCCAAAGATTAACGAAGAAGTTGTATCAAATACAAACTTCTCAGAATTGCATCCTTCTCAGCCTATGCATACTGTACAAGGAGCTTTGGAATTATATTATGAGGTGCAACGTATGCTTTCTGAAATTTCCGGACTGAGTCAATTTACCTTAAATCCGTATGCTGGAGCACATGGTGAATTAACGGGCTTGATGATTATGCGTTCCTATCATGCAAAGCGAAATGACAATAAACGGAATAAAGTGATTATTCCTAATTCTGCGCATGGAACCAATCCTGCTTCAGCGGCCGTATGTGGATTGCAGGTTGTTGAAGTTAAGACTTCATCTGACGGAACTGTAGATTTGGAAGACCTCAAACCGCTTTTGAATGATGAAATCGCGGGAATGATGATGACGAATCCAAATACTCTGGGAATTTTTGAAAAAGATATTCCCCAAATAGCAAAATTAATACATGACTGTGGCGGTTTGATGTATTATGATGGAGCCAATTTAAATCCGATGTTAGGGGTATGCAGACCAGGTGATATGGGATTCGATATCATGCATATAAATTTGCATAAGACCTTTTCTACTCCACATGGAGGAGGTGGTCCTGGATCCGGGCCTGTTGGAGTAAGAACTGGCCTGGAAGAATTCCTGCCTAATCCACGGGTCATAAAAACCGCAAGCAATACATATGCAATTCAATGTACAAATAATGCATTAGGCCAAATCTCCTCTTTTCTTGGGAATTTTGGAATAATTGAGCGTGCATACGCGTATTTATTATCACTAGGCAAGGAAGGAATTTCAGAAGTTGGAAAATTGGCGACTTTAAATGCTAATTATATAAAGGAGTCCTTGAAAGATTATTATAATCTTCCCATAAAAGGACTATGCAAGCATGAGTTCGTTTTTGATGGATTACGTTCAGAATATGGAGGCGAACATACTGATTCTGATTGTGTAAAAACGTTGGATGTTGCTAAACGTTTGTTGGACTATGGGGTTCATGCTCCTACGATCTACTTTCCTCTCCTTTTCCATGAAGCAATGATGATTGAGCCGACGGAAACTGAAAGCAAAGAAACTCTTGATGCATTCATTGATATCATGAAAAAAATTGCCAATGAAGCAAAAGAACAGCGCAATGTACTGAAGTCTGCGCCGTTGCATACTCCAGTTAAACGTCTTGATGATGTCAAAGCCGTTAAAGAGCCTCATTTTACTTATAAATCATATTTAAAAGAACAAGAATGATATGATCCATGCAGATTTAATAATTATAGGAGCTGGTCCTGGCGGTTATGAAACAGCAATTTCCGCTGCCAAAAAGGGATTGCAAGTCATTCTGATTGAAGCTCAAAAAACCGGTGGAACTTGTTTGAATGAAGGATGCATACCAACAAAATGCCTTCACAAGAATGCAGAATTTTTGTTGGAGTTGGGGTATGCTGACAAATTGGGTGTAACGGTGTCTGCATCACATCCTGATATTCATCAGGTCATGAATCGTAAAAACGAGATTGTTTCTACACTCTCCCAAGGTGTAAAGACGTTGATTAATATTCCAGGTTTAAACTTGGTTAGGGGAAAAGCTTATTTTGTTGACAAGCACGTTGTTGGAATAGAGAATACGACTGAACAATATACTGCAGAAAACATTATTATTGCAACAGGTTCTATTACTAGAATTCTTCAGATAAAAGGTATAGATCTTCCCGGAGTACTCACCTCAACGTCAATATTAAATATCGATTACATTCCACAATCACTTTGTGTGATTGGTGGAGGTGTTATAGGTCTTGAATTTGCATCAATTTTTAGTGCTTTAGGAAGTCATGTCACTGTGATTGAATTTTGCAAGGAGATTTTACCAAATCTGGACTCAGAAATTGCAAAACGCTTAAGAATGACATTAAAACAGAGAGGCATCAACGTAATTACACAAGCTGGAGTCACGTCTTTATCCCAAGAAGAAGGCGGCCTATCTGTTTCTTATGAATGCAAAGGAAAGACTTTACAATGTTTGGCTCAAAATGTTTTGTGTGCAATAGGTAGACAAGCTAATGTAAAAGCATTGAACCTGTCTGATATAGGAATTGAATATAATGAGAAAGGCATCACTGTTGATGAGCATTTACAAACAAACGTCAAAGGCGTTTTTGCAATCGGCGATATTAATGGAAAATGCCAGTTGGCACATGCTGCAGTTGCACAAGGTACAGTTGTATTAGATTATCTCCTAAATCAAAAAACAACAGTTCGTTTAGATCTCATGCCATCAGTCGTTTTTACTATTCCCGAAGTAGCATCCATTGGTATGAGTGAAGATTTGTGTAAGAAGAACAATCTTTCATATAATATTCATAAATCCTTTTATCGGGCCAATGGTAAAGCCTTGGCAATGAATGCGACAGACGGAATTGTAAAGATTATCTCGGATTCAGCCACAGGTAAGATTTTAGGATGTCATATGTATGGAGCACATGCCTCTGATATCATTCAGGAAATAGTTTCATTAATGTATTTCTCGGGAACAATAAATGATTTACGATCTATCATACATTCACATCCAACCTTGAGTGAAACAATTTTAGAAGCTGTAAAATAACGGCAATAGGAATTCTTTTTTTCTAAAAACAAGATGCCTTGGAAACTGAAACAAAAGGCATCTTGTTTATTTTATGTCAGATAAAAATTATGTGACTCGCTACTATAAAAATATTATTTTATTTGTTATGTTTGCAATTCCCCATGCAGTATATGGCATTATGCAATGAAATATTAATTTTCTTTAACCACGTACTATTGCTTATATAAATATGTATTTGTACTTTTGCTAAAAGTAAACTCAAAACACACAGTATAACATGAAAAAATACCTTGTTTTAGCTATTGCTTTTGGAGCAATTGTTTCATTTACCTCGTGTAAGTCAAGTGAAAGTGCTTATCGCAAAGCATATGAAAAAGCACAAGCTCAAGAAAGAAATCAAGCAAATTCGAGCAACAATGATGAATCACAAGTTGTTGTTGCTAACAACACAAATACGACTCCGGTTCAGCAGCAAACGACAACATCTGATAGTAATGTAGATGTTCGTACAATTGCAGGAGGTATAACTGTGGTGAATGGAAGCGGAATAAAAGCATATAGCGTAGTTGTCGGAAGTTTCTCTGTACAAACAAATGCTGAAGGACTGCAGTCTACACTGAAGGAAAAAGGTTATAGCGCACAAGTTGTAAAAACTAATGAGACTATTAACGGTATTACGGGATGGTATAGAGTTATAGCTTCAACATACGATGATAAAAGTTCTGCTATACAGTCTCGCGAACAGTTAAAGAGCCTATATCCTGACGCTTGGTTGCTCTACAATAAATAAAATATTGACAGAGGAATACACAGTAAAAAGGTGTATTCCTTTCTTGATTTAGAAAAATAAGTAAAATAACAATTTTATATATCTGTAATTATGAAAAGAAGAATTTTAGTAACAGGTGGAACTGGTTTCATCGGTTCTCATACAACGGTAGAGTTGCAACAGGCTGGATATGATGTTGTAATCGTTGACAACCTTTCAAATTCAAAAGAAGATGTAATTGATGGTATTGAAAAAATTACAGGTGTTCGTCCGGATTTTGAAAAAGTAGATTGCTGCGACAAGGATGCTTTGGAAGGCGTCTTTAAGAAATACTCAAACATTAGTGGCGTAATTCACTTTGCCGCAAGTAAAGCTGTTGGAGAAAGCGTTGAAAAACCTTTGATGTATTATAAAAATAATATTCTTTCGTTGGTAAATTTATTGGAATTGTTGCCCCAATATAATGTCAAAGGTATTATTTTCTCTTCATCATGTACCGTATATGGAGAACCCGATCCCGAAAATCTTCCGGTAACAGAATTGGCTCCCATCAAGACTGCCGAAAGTCCTTATGGTAACACCAAACAAATTAACGAAGAAATTATTCAGGATTTTGCAAAAAGTGGTGCTCCAATAAGTGCTATTATTTTGCGGTATTTTAATCCAATTGGAGCACATCCGACAGCAATTATTGGAGAAATGCCGAATGGTGTTCCTGCAAATTTGATTCCCTATTTGACTCAAACCGCTATTGGTATTAGAGAAAAATTGATGGTGTTTGGAGATGACTATAATACGCCTGACGGCTCTTGCATCCGCGACTTCATCTATGTAGTAGACCTTGCAAAAGCACACGTATGTGCAATGAAACGTATTGTTGAAGGGGAAAATGAAGATCCTGTTGAAATTTATAATGTAGGAACGGGTAAAGGTGTTTCTGTTCTTGAATTAATTAATACTTTCGAAAAATGCACTGGCGTAAAATTGAACTATGAAATAGTAGGCAGAAGAGCTGGTGATATCGAAAAAGTTTGGGGAAATGTTGAAAAAGCCAATAAGGTGTTAGGTTGGAAAGCTGAACATACTTTGGAAGACTCACTTTCTTCTGCTTGGAAGTGGCAACAGGAGCTCCGTAAAAGAGGCATTATGTAAATAAACCTGACACAATATAAATATTAATTTTATTCGGGCGGATAAGTCGTAACAGAATTATCCGCCCTTTTATGCAAAAATATATGCGTAAAACCACAATCCCACACATCGACAGCTGTGAAACGCCCTATTATCTGGTAGATGAAAAACATCTGAGGGAAAATTTGGAGCTAATCCGGAGAATTTCGGATAGAAGCCAAACCGAATTTATTTTAGCTTTTAAGGCTTTTGCCCTATGGAAAACATTTGAAATATTTAGGGATTATATAACACATACAACGGCTTCTTCTGTTAATGAAGCGCAGCTTTCCTTTTTAGAATTTGGAACTAAGGCACATACATACTCACCTGCCTATGAAAAGAAAAGTTTTAATACGATTTTGGAATGCAGTAGCCATATCACATTCAATAGTTGGTCACAATTTGAAACATTCGAATCTGATGTTCGAAAATATAACGAAAGTCATAATGATCAAATCTATTGCGGAATTCGAATAAATCCTGAATATAGCAATATCAAAACAACACTATATAATCCATGTGCGCCAGGTTCAAGATTTGGAGTCTTGGCAAAAGACATGCCGTCTACCCTCCCCCAACAAATTACCGGGTTGCATTGTCACAATCATTGTGAAAGCTCGGCTGAGGACTTTGTACAAACCATTGCTGCGATTGAAGAAAAATTCGGAAAATGGCTACCCCAAATTAAATGGATCAATTTTGGCGGAGGACATTTAGTAACGCGCGAAGGATATAATACAGAATTGCTCATTCGTACATTATGTGATTTCCATAAGCGTCATCCTAATGTTAAAACCATTATGGAACCTGGTTCAGCATTTGCTTGGCAAACAGGAGCTTTGGTGGCAGAAGTTGTGGATGTAGTAAAAAACCATGATATAGCAACTGCAATAGTAAATGTTAGCTTTACCTGTCATATGCCGGATTGTTTGGAAATGCCATATAATCCTTATATACAAGGTGCTATGCATGTTGATGAATCAAAAAATATAAGTTATCCATATCTTTATAGAATAGGAGGAAATAGCTGTTTGAGTGGCGATTTTATGGGGTTATGGCAATTTGACCACCCTCTTTCAGTTGGTGAAAAGATTATTTTTGAAGATATGATCCATTATACTACAGTAAAGACAAATATGTTTAACGGCATAGAACATCCCGCAATATTTTTGCAACGTGCGGACGGAACATTACAATGTTTACGCAAGTATACTTATGAAGATTACAAAAACAGAATGTGCTAATTTAATTGTTTGATTATGAAACAAAACGAATTACCGGAAAATGCTTTTCGAGAATTAAAGAGTGGTGAAGAATACACCCCTGTCATGTCACCAAAGGAAAAAATCAGAGAAGTTACGCCATGGTCTGTAACTTGGGGTATCATCATGGCAATTATATTCTCCGCTGCGACCGCTTATTTAGGATTAAAAGTTGGACAGGTCTTTGAAGCTGCAATTCCCATTACTATTATTTCTATTGGAATAAGCAGCGCCACGCGTCGAAAAAATCCATTAGGAGAAAACGTAATTATTCAGAGTATTGGTGCTTGTTCTGGCATGATTGTAGCAGGCGCAATTTTCACGCTGCCTGCGCTTTACATTTTACAAGCCAAACATCCTGAGATGATCTTCAATTTCGGGGAGATATTTTTGTCTTCTTTATTGGGAGGAGTTTTGGGTATTTTAATGCTTATACCTTTTAGAAAGTATTTTGTTAAAGATATGCATGGTAAATATCCGTTTCCGGAAGCTACAGCTTCTACTCAAGTACTAATTTCTGGAGAAAGAGGAAAAAGCCAGATTAAACCTCTCTTGTTGTCAGGAGCAATAGGAGGACTGTTTGATTTTGCTGTATCCACATTTGGAGCTTGGAGTGAAAAATTTACTAGTTATTGTCTTCCATTTGGTTCTTGGTTGGCCGAAAAAACGAAACTGGTATTTAGTATTAATACCAGCGCAGCTGTTCTTGGCATGGGATATATTGTAGGACTTAAATACGCTTCTATTATATGTTTTGGGTCTGCCGTTATCTGGTGGATCATCATACCTGCCATTGCATTGATTTTTCCAAATTTAATGATTCTACCCGACACTGCGGCCAGTGCGGCTACGCCCGAGCAATTATATAATTATGCAAAGAGTATCGGCATTGGAGGTATAGCAATGGCTGGTATAATTGGTATAATTAATAGTCGCAAGGTCATTATGAGTGCCTTCTCTTTGGCATCAAAAGAGTTGCGAAAAAGTAATAAAAATACTCCAGAACAGGAGGAAACTATACGCACGCAACGTGACATTTCAATGAAAATCATAGCCATTGGTACCGTCATTACTTTAGTGTGTACATTTTTGTTCTTTTTCTTCGGATTAATGGATGGCAACTTACTTTATAGCGTAGTAGGAATTTTGCTGGTAGCTGTCATTTCTTTTTTGTTTACAACGGTAGCAGCAAATGCCATTGCAATTGTAGGAAGTAATCCTGTTTCAGGAATGACATTAATGACTTTAATTCTGTCATCTGTTATTTTAGTTGCTGTTGGTATGAATGGTACGGGGGGTATGGTTGCCTCTTTGATTATGGGAGGTGTTGTTTGTACGGCATTATCTACGGCTGGAAGTTTTATTACGGACTTGAAAATTGGATATTGGTTAGGAAGTTCACCTGTTAAACAGGAAAGTCTTAAATTTGTTGGTGTTTTGGTATCAGCCATAACAGTCTGTGTTGTAATAGCAATTCTAAACAAGTCATACGGATTTTCATCAGGACAACTTGCTGCCCCACAGGCCAATGCAATGGCTGCGGTAATTGAGCCGCTGATGAGTGGACAAAGTGCTCCATGGCTTCTTTATGGTATTGGCGCTGTCATTTCTATAATACTCACATGTTGCAATATTTCAGCATTAGCCTTTGCTTTAGGTATGTTTATTCCTTTGGAGCTTAACTTACCACTTATAGTAGGTGGACTAATCAACTGGTATATAACTTCTAGAATAAAAGATCCTGAAGTAAATAAACAAAGAAATGAAAAAGGAACACTCTTAGCATCTGGATTTATAGCTGGCGGTGCGCTTATGGGAGTGGTTAGTGCGGGCTTACGCTTTGCTGATATTGATTTTGTTTCTCAAGAATGGATAACAAGCAATGGAGCTCAATATGTATCTTTGTTGGCTTATGCTGTTCTTATCGTATTCTTTGTGCAAGCTTGTAAAACAATAAAAAAGTAATAAAAAACTTTGAATATTTGGAATATCAAAGATAAATGTGTAATTTTGCACCGCTATTACGGGTTAATAGCGTAGTTATAAACAAAAAATAAATTTTAATGGCAACTAAAATCAGATTACAGCGCAATGGTCGTAAAGGTTATGCTTTTTATAGCATCGTTGTTGCTGACGTAAGAGCACCACGTGATGGTCGCTTTACAGAAAAAATTGGTACGTACAATCCAAATACAAATCCTGCAACAGTAGATTTGAAATTTGATCGTGCCTTGTATTGGGTAGAAACTGGAGCGCAGCCTACAGACACCGTACGCAATATCCTTTCAAATGAAGGTGTGATGTTAATGAAGCACCTGAAAGGTGGAGTTAAGAAGGGGGCTTTTGATGACGCTACGGCTCAAGCTAAATTTGAAGAATGGAAAAAGAATAGAGATTCAAAACTCTCAGCTTTGAAAAATTCAAATGAAGCTTCAAAACAAGCTGCATTGAAAGAAAGACTTGAAAACGAGAAAAAAGTTAACGAGCAGATTGCCAAAAAGGTAGCAGAGAAAAAAGCAGCAAAAGCCGCTGCGGAAGCTGAACAAGCTGCTGCAGAAAATACTGCAGAAGAAAATGCTACGGAAGAGAATACTGAAGCATAAATTCTTACATAAGTATACAAAGGTCGTACTTTTTATAGAGGTGCGACCTTTATTTTTTTATAAAAACACCTCTTATGAGAAGCGAAACAATATGTGCAATTTCGACAGCTCCAGGAGGAGCTATCGGCATTATCCGTGTGTCAGGTTCTGATTCGATTTCACTTGTTGACCAAATATTTAAAAGCGCAACAGGAAAAAAATTGGAATTCTGTAAAGGCTTTACGGCCCATTATGGTGAAATTTACAATAAAGATCGTGTTTTGGATCAGGTGATTGTTACAATCTTTAGGGCCCCACATTCATATACAGGTGAAGACTTAGTTGAAATATCGTGCCATGGATCTACCTATATTTTACAAAGCATTATCAATGAATTATTGGACTCCTCCCCTCACATACGCTTAGCCACAGCTGGAGAATTTACAAAAAGAGCTTTTTTAAATGGTAAGATGGATCTTGCCCAATCTGAAGCAGTTGCAGATTTAATTGCAGCCGACTCAAAGGCAGGTCACGACATTGCAATTAAGCAAATTAAAGGAGACTATAGTATTGAATTAAAAAGACTGAGAGAGCATTTCTTGACGTTTGCATCTCTTATTGAACTTGAATTGGATTTCAGTGACCACGAAGATTTGGAGTTTGCCGACCGTTCTAAATTAAAGATTTTATTAAGAGACATAGAAAATCAGGTTACTAATCTTGTACATTCCTTTAAATTAGGTAATGTAATAAAGAACGGTGTTCCAGTAGCAATAATTGGCAATACCAATACAGGAAAATCAACATTATTGAATACCCTACTCCATGAAGACCGTGCAATTACAAGTGAAATAAAAGGAACAACAAGAGATACTATTGAAGACATTGTTAAACTGCATGATATACTGTTTCGCTTTATTGATACAGCTGGCATACGTAAAACTTCAGATAAAATAGAACGCATAGGAATACAAAGAAGTATTGATAAAATAAACCAATCTTCGATTATATTATGGGTTATAGATGCCAAAGAATCTATAACGTCGTTAAATGAGCAGGCAAAGGAGGTCGTTCCTCTTTTGAAAAACAAAAACTTTATTTTCCTATTTAATAAAGAGGATCTTTTAGCCAATAACAGTATCCAAAAAACATTGATGGAATGGGCAAATCAATTAATCCCTCATGCAAATTGCCTATTTATTTCGGCAAAGAATAAAACGCATATTACAGATTTAGAAAATAAACTAATTCAAATAGTAAGAAATCTTCAAAGCACTGAAAGTAATATTATAATTACGAACATGCGACATTATGAAGTATTGAAAAAAATATTATTTACAATAAATCGAATAAACGACGGATTTGCTCATCAGATTCCCAGTGACTTATTAGCTCAGGATATTCGTGAGTGCATATCATATTTGGGAGAAATTCTAGGGGAAGTAACTTCAGATGAAATATTGCATAACATATTTTCTAAATTTTGCATCGGCAAGTAACCACCTGATTATCAATAAGTTAAATTGATTATAATCGATTGATATGGCGCTCTTTACGGGGCGCCTTTTTTGTTGCTCTACTGTCAATATTAGTCATTTATAAGCTTTGCACATCATCTTTTTGTACCGTTTTTGTACCACGAAGCAAAATTCCGGCATTTTACGCTGGACAGATTGTGGAGAAAGTTGACTATGGTTTACTAAGATTTACGATAGTTGACACATAACGTGAGAAATAAAGCGAAATAAACATTTAAAATTTGAGTAATATGCCAGCAAGTAACACTAAAATTAAAAAGATTTGCGAATGGTGTGGAACACGATTCGAAGCACAAAAAATAAGTACAAAGTACTGCTCTCACAGGTGTGCAAATTTAGCTTACAAAAAAAGAGAAAGAGAGAAAAACATTAAGGCTACTGAAGAGAATACTCAAAATAGGATTGAGGAACTACCTATCATCACAATTAAGGATAAAGAGTTTCTATCTTTCTCAGAGGTTGGAATTCTTTTAGGTATTACCAGACAAGCAGTCTATAAGATGGTCTATAAAGGATACCTTCAAGCTTCAAAAATTAGCAGTAGATTATCTTTCGTCAAACGCTCTGATATAGATGAGATGTTAAAACGGCATCCTTATGAATTTAGAATGCCCAAGGACACTCTACCTATCAAAGAATTTTATACTACAGCCGAAATAATGAAAAAATTCAATGTAAGTGAATCATGGATTTTTGTTATGTCTAAGAAGAATAAAATTCCAAAGACATTCAACCGTGGTAAGACTTACTGGAGTAAAAAGCATGTTGATGCTTATTTTTCCTCGAAGGCTCCAGATGCAGACATTACAGAATGGTATAGTGTGCAAGAAGTACAGGACAAATTTCAAATGAGCCTTAACGCTATATATTCTTTTGTTTATAAAAATGCCATTCCGAAAAAGAAGGTTGGTATTACAGTATATTATTCAAAAAAGCACTTCGATATAGCAAAGGGAATACGTCAGGCTGAAGAACCCAAATACTACACAGTTCAAGAGTCTATGGAAAAATTCAAAATAACAAGAGACCAGCTATACCATTATACCAAGTATCATCAAATTCCCAAGATTAAGAAGGGAAAGTATACTCTTATATCCAAAGCTGAGCTCGATAGTTTGTTCGAAGATCCTATCATTGAATAATCCCGGTATAAGTTATTTCCCGGTGTGAGTATTCACCAAGAAAACACCAGTTTAATTTGTACCGATAATAATAATTTATCAACCAAAAACATTAATCTTATGGCACTTACATGTACTAACGTAACATTGAGACAAAGAGTTATCAGTAACGGCAGAATTTCTCTCTACCTGGACTATTATCCGGCTATTCGCAATCCGTACACAATGAAAATGAGTCGCAGGGAATATCTTGGCATTTATATCTATGCCCGTCCTAAAAATGAGATTGAACGTGATTTCAACAATGAGATGCTGAGTAAGGCTGAAGCCATTCGTTGTATCAGAGTACAGGCAATCGTCAATGAAGAATTTGGATTTCTTGACAAGCACAAAATGAAAGCTGACTTCCTTGCCTATTTTCGTGAAAAAGCAAAACTGAAGTATCACAAATGGGACTGCGTTTACCAGCATTTTGAAAAGTTTGTAAACGGCTATTGCACTTTCGGTGATGTAACGGTAGAGCTTTGTCAGAAGTTCAGGCAGTATCTACTGAACTGTAAACAGATCCGTCATCTTAATATCAGTGTTTCGAGAAATTCGGCAGCTGGATATTTTTCAACTTTCCGTGCATTACTGAAAATAGCTTATCAAGAGAAGATGCTACGTGAAAATCTGAATGACTTCATAGACAAGATTGAATGGAAAGAAGTCAAAAAGCAGTATCTCACATTAGCAGAAGTTAAGAAACTGGCCGCTACACCATGCAAGATTCCTGTACTGAAACAAGCTTCATTATTCTCCTGTATGACCGGTCTTCGTATCAGCGATATTTTACAGCTTACATGGGATAATATTGAAGTCGGTTCTGACAATGGTTATTACATCAGAATTTGTACGGAAAAGACAGAAACTGAAGCCACTCTCCCCATTAGTAACGAAGCATTGGAACTATGTGGTATCCCTGGTTCAGGCCGCGTATTCAAAGGACTGACCAGAGCTATGACGAATCAGCCTCTCAAGCAATGGATTTCGGAAGCCGGAATAAAAAAACACATAACCTTCCATTGTGGCCGTCATTCGTACGCCGTCATACAAATCTCTTTAGGCACAGATATTTATACAGTATCGAAAATGCTTACTCACAAAAATGTTTCGACCACACAGATTTACAATCATGCGTTATAGGTGTAACATTAACTTTTATTTATATTTATCATATCATTTGCAGTCAAGCTCCTTAATCTACTCAAAGCCCAATTCTTCAAAGAATAGTAGAAGTTCTGAGAACTTACTTCAAATACCTCTTACATGAATCTTACCACAAAAGTAAATTAACTGATATTTGCTGACCGAAAGACTATTTAATAAACATATTTAACGGGCTGACATTCTTGTTTGTGCCAAATATTCAGTAACTTTGCATTTGTCAAGCCGATTACTTGACTGGTCTTCTGCAAAGACTAAATGCGGTCTTTGAAATGTTGTGATTCAATTTCTCTGCAAACGTCTTGCAGTTATTATAAGAAGACGAACAGCACGACTACAATCATTTTCTAAATGTTGAACTTAATTTTTCAGATTATGAAGATTGAAAAATATTTATTAGAGAATGAAGCAAGCATAGAACTTGCTACTGTAACCGTGTTAATTAACGATGAATCAAAGGATATTATTCCTGCGTTCACCAAGTTTTCAATTAAGCGCAAAGACCTCTCAAAGAGTAAAATCTTAGAGAACCTTGACAAAGGTAAAATCTTGCCGACTATCTTTGCGTTTACAAGCACAAAGCCATTCAGAAATGAGGAAGTCACTTTGTTCGATTATAATGGAGTAGAAATACCCCAAGAGTTAGACGAACAAGTGCTTGTCTATCTTGATGACCCTAAAACAATCAACTTGTTTGAGTTGTTGGAAGAACCTCTGCAATCTGTTTTGGTAGAGTGCAAATCCGTCGCCGAAGCCTATTCTTACGTGGCTACGACTTTTGCCATTGCGCAACTCCCTACAAAGGACGAGTGGATTGGAATAGGTGCAGCTACAACAAAAGAGAATGTCCTAAGCCAAATTCTTCAATTTGCAAAGGACAGAAAAATGAATGGGACTGCGGCACAAGCCTACTTTGGGCTTTCATACCGCATAGCTTCATTACAGAAAGCCGCCATAACAATGGTCACTCCACTTGAAAATATTGAATACCGTTCTTTGGAAGAAGCGACAGAATTATTTCAAGCAACAGAAAGAGCTTTTGGAGCAAAATGTGCTGTGCAAACCCGCTATATCAAGGCTCTTAACACAAGTGTTAAAATCAACACTTTGAAAGAAGTGATAGAAGCCCTGAATGCTATTGATGATGCTACGAGACAAAAAATCATAGGCGCACCTTGTGAAGAAAAACGTCAATTCATACAAGACCTTATCACAAAAAAGGTAGGTATGCAGAAAGATGCTGCCTAAATAAAAGGAACATGAATCACAATAAACATTTAGAGGGCATTCCGCATTACACGGTTTGCCCTCTATTTTTATATAAACTCATAGCCACATTTTCGGCTACCATCTGCCAAAGGAATCTTTACAGGCTTTATCTTGATTCCAAACTTCTTTTCCAAATGGCTTGCTACTCCTCTTTGCCTGATTCCATATCTTGCATACACTTCCTCCATTTTCAGTTTTATAATATCGGTAAGCATCCTTGTTCCAACAGGAAATATTGTCCTAAACTCCTTATAAAGATGATAAGTTGCCTGTTTGCTCATCATTTCATTTTTAAGATTGCTTTCCTTGTAGCCAAGTGCCTTAATTCGCTCATAACCAAGTGAATCATAATATAGTTTCAAATCCTCATATTGTCGTTCCATGATTGCATCTGCAATGAAATATTGACAGTTTTCTTTGTTCTTGCGGTACTCACAATAGCGTTTCATCCTATCAGAAAATCCCTCTTTCTTGATGATACACTCCAACTGTTCCTCATAATCAGAATGTACCTCATTTACACTAACATTAAAGCCACTATCTTCCAACTGCTTCCTAACTGTAATGCCGTCCAAATAGTTCTCTTTCTGTACATCATAAGAAAAGCAATCATTCAAATAAGCCATTCTATTTACCGAAAATCGTTGATTGATTTCATCATACCAAACGTAACTCTTACTATACTTGTTAAGTTTTTGAGAATCAACAGTTTCTTTAATAAAGTCCTCTTTTAAGTCCTTGTCCGTTACGCTGTTCTTATAATTTGCATTTTTGACAGACTTCTGCCACTTTGCATTTAATGCTGACTTATAAGAATCCTCTTTGCTTTCTCCCACATCTACATTATAAATGAAAGTAGTCGTGTTCCTGAACGGATTGCATTCCAACCTTTGCCGACCTGCTATTTGAGCCAACTCCGTAGCAATGTCAATGGAAGTACAGACTTTCTTGTTGTCACTTATTACAAAGGTAGATGCACAAGTTGAATAGAAGTCGCACCCTGCAAAGGCTGTGGAAGTACAAAACGTGAATTTCTTGTGCGGCTCTCCTTTTAATGGAATCACACCTATTCCATAATCCAGCCCTAACTTCTTTACAAGTTGTTCATTTTCAATAGTAGAAGCCACTACTATATTGACATCCTCAGTCTGTAATCCTGTTTGTCTGATGATATTTATAATGTTGGTAACACTGTTCAAAAAGATAACACATTCTTTCGATTCAATCTTTTCTCCATCTATAAGAATGAATGGATAAATACCTTTCTGATAGTTCCTGACTATTTCAATGGCATTATTTATCGGATTCTTCGATTGCACCCTTTTGACAAACCGCTGCTCTACATTACTCCATTCTAATATAGTGTAGGGCAAATCCTTGAACCAATCCATTTGCCTCATATATTTGTCTGCAATAGGGGTGGCAGACAGATAAGTGACATACGGAAACTCTTTTAATGTTACCAATAGCCTTATTTCCGTTTCTGACTTAAAACTGCTATCTATTAGAAGATATTGATATTCATCTACGACTACTCTCCATTCCGGCTTATCCTTGATAAGACCACTCAATCGTGGAATGGAATCATACGTTGCCAAAAGTTTAGGCTTTGGGCTGTTTTTCAAATAATCTTCAATATCTCCATTCCTCACATCACCATAGACAGCCAAAGTGCCCTTATGCTGTTGGCACTTGTTTTTAATCAGGTTGATTCTTGGACTGCAAATGACAGTCTTATGTTCATCTTCAATGGCAAGGGTGGTAGCTCCACATCCTGTTATTCCCTTGTTTACAATACCTCTCGGCAGTTCAAAGCCTGCCCATTCATTCAAAAAATTTACATCAGTTGGTACTTTTATTGTTTCGACCATACTACAAGATTTAGAAATACAACATATCCACATCTAAAAATCTGTGTCAGATATTCCATCGGTTTAATCTTTATAATTAAGGAGGTCAGGACAAAAAATCAGACAGTCCAAAATATCTTGAAGTCAATCTATCTTTCTAAGGACATCAGGAAAGAAAATCAGACAGCACCCACAAAATAAAACCGAAACACATTGTTTTCGGCTTTATTCCCATCTGCAAGAAATGGATATGTCGATTTTCTAATTGAAAGGGTCAGACAGTAAATTTTTCCTCTCTGAATCCTGATATAAGCAAATATATACACCTTTAAGGACACTTCCAAATAAAAACAGCTCCAACCATAAAAACAGCAGCTGACAGCTTGTTCTACTCAATATTTCATGCTTGGAAGTCTATTGCAAAACAGTTTACTGCCTATCTCCAAATTTTCAGAATTTGCAAAATTTGAAAATTCCCAGCTACAATATGGCTACATATAGCACCATACAATCTTATTGTAGCACTCAATCAACAAGACCTTAGAGGAAGATATAACCTATTCCTGCAAAAGAACCTATCCCATAAATAGACATACGCACTGTTATAAGTCAATAGCATCAAAATATCTCCCTTTGCTTGCTTCATTATACCATTTCAAAAAATGGAGAGTGCCATATACAAGCGAGCGGACTACATCTCAAGTCCCCCCACCAATCATTGACTAAAAACAAAAGATAAACTCAATTATTCACCCATTAAAATTTTTCATTTATGGAAAACTTTGTTTTATTGCCAACTTTGGCACAGAAAAGACGTGGTAACTTTGGGCAGTTTGCAGAAGATGCGACTGTCATTTCAGAAGATACCACAAGAGTGAAGAAAGTAAATCATTTCATAGAGGCAAACACTATGGAGATTGACTTTCAGCATTTACAGAGTGATTGCATCGTACCTGTTTTCAGTAAGGACAACGAATTGACGATTTCGCATAATGCCTTTATTGAAACCGTTTGGGAAGCTGCAAACACTTTCTTTACAGGTGAAACGATTGATAAACCTGACATTCGTGTTTCGCACATCGTAAAGGGCAGAATTCCAGAAGCGATACACAAGCCAGCAAACCAACTCTTGGAGAGTGACAAGACACAGTACTTTGAAAGGATGATGTTCTGTTTTGAAGTTCCTACCATTTACGAAACGGTAGAGGGAAACAAACTCACTCTTTCAATAGGTGGTGTCAGAGCCTACAATCAGATGAATCTTTACAGCAGGAAAACAGTTGAGAAATTCAAGGTGTTTGTGGGCTTCAAGAACATGGTTTGCTGCAACTTGTGTGTTTATACGGACGGTTATCTTGGCAATTTGGAAGTTTCAAGTACAAGTGACTTGTTCCGTTCAGTCTTGGAGATGTTCAACCGTTACGACCCTGCAAAGCACATTCATTTGATGCAGACGCTTGGGAACAGCTATTTGACCGAACATCAGTTTTGTCAGATACTTGGCAAGATGCGTCTTTATCAATGTTTGCCACAAGGCTATCAGAAAAGCGTGCCTCGTTTACTTATAACGGACACACAAATAAACTCTGTGGCAAAGGCTTACATTCAAGATGAGAACTTTGGCGGCTTTGGTGGTGACTTGTCTATGTGGAGATTCTACAATCTTCTGACAAGTGCGAACAAAAGTAGCTATATAGATTCTTTCTTGGATAGAAGCCTTAACGCAACAGAGGTAGCACAGGGCATTAACATGGCTTTGCACGGTGACGAGCGTTATTCATGGTTTATTGATTGATTCACTTTACAGGATTGGGGAATATCCAGCAATGGGTGTTCCCCAATCTGTTTTTAATCCAATGTGTTATGAATGAGAATAATTACAAGCAAATGACCGTATTCATTATTTGCGTATTGGTCTTTATCGTACTACTTTGTGTTAATCCGTTTTATACGTTAGGAATCTTTGGGCTGTTAGTCTTATTGGTTTCTATCTTGTTTCACTAATGCAGAAAGTGAATGTTCCGTTGATGTTCAGTTAGTTACGTTTCTTGGGCATACACCGGACATTCACTTTTATTATCTAACTCTCAAAAATGAACATTATGAGCTTGAAATACAGCAATACAACGGCTGACTTCCTGCAATGGGACGAAGCAATGAATTTGATAAGAAAGTTATTCAAGGACGGCAATTATAACATGAGCTTGCTTGTGGGTTTGGGTTGTTTCTTTGGATTGAGGATAAGTGACATACTTGCATTAAGGTGGAATCTGATACTTAATGTAAGTGAGTTTACTATCACAGAACACAAGACAGGAAAGAAACGGACTATTCGTATTAACCCACAACTGCAAAGGCATATTGCCGAATGTTACAAGGCTATCAAGCCATTAGGCAAAAGTTCCCCTATCTTGGTAAGTCAGAAAGGCACAGTCTATTCCATTCAGAGGATAAACGTAATACTGAAAGAACTGAAAAGGCGGTACAAGCTGCATATCGGCAATTTCAGTTGCCATTCTCTTAGAAAGACTTTTGGCAGACAGGTCTATAACATGAATAGTGAAAACTCTGAATTGGCTTTGGTCAAACTTATGGAACTTTTCAACCATTCAAGCGTTGCCATAACAAAACGGTATCTTGGACTAAGACAGGAAGAACTATTGAATACATACGACTGCCTTAGCTTCTAATCTTGCAGTAGGTGGAAAATCAATAACTTTGCACCCTTAAAAGGCAGATGTTGGTTTTCTACCTACTTAATTTGCAGATAATAAGCAAAGTTCTTGCAACGCTAAATGCTTTTGAGTAACTTTGTGGCAATTTCAGCGGACTAACGAGTTAGGAAGCTGAAAGGACATATAAGACGAAAGGGCGTTTAGCTAAATTATCCCTTGTTGGAATCTGGACAATTCTACCGTATGGATAATGAGCAGGAACGCCCACATCAGGATTATATACCAACCTCAACGGGTGGCTTATATAATTTCTTGGTGTGGGCTTTGCTTATTACATACGGTGGGCAGTCCAGAACTCTTAGCAATAAGAGAGCCTCAACAAGATAATAAGCCAAAGTACCCACACCTTTTCTTTATATGGGCAGAATCAAAAAGTAAAATCGCTTCTTCCGGGTATTGAGTGGCACAACAATTAGAATAATGAATAAAATAATTAAATGTGCATCACTTTTTCTTATGCTGGCATTGAATACAGCAAACTTATTTGCTGATATTGGTAGTCGTGGTAGATATTCAGATTTTAGTGATAGCGGCAGTAAACTTGATGATTTGTTTATGCCAATAGGAGCAATCATTTTAATTGTCATAGGAGGCTTTCTCGTTTATGGATATGCCGCAGGAGGGGGAAATAAAGATAAAACGGATAAAGAGTGGGGAGGCTGGGGCTGTGTCTCATTAATTGTAGGTGTAGGCAGTTTATTTCTTTTAATTAGAAGCTGTGCTAACTAATACATAGACAACAAGTATCAATATAAAAACAAAAGAAAAAATGAATACATTTAGATTTATTAGACCGCTCATTGTTTCTATTATATTAAGCATGGTAACATTGACAAGTAATTCACAGATTTATAATCCTTATAACTCAAACCATACTTTTGAGGTAAGAGGCGTTTTTTATAGACATCCAACATATTCAGGCACAGATACAGAATTTAAGTTTCTTGGAAATGTCACGGCAACCATAGAGCAAACCTCAAAAGGATTCAGACTTATTAAAATTAATGGTAATAAGGTAAAAATGGACCCACCACCAGTTGTGGATTTAAATAATAACCAGAATGGACAAGTAACAGAATGTACTATTTCTGATAATTATTGGTATGAAGCTCATTATAGAAAGAATGGTATTAGCTATTCTGTTTGTTTCAATTCTGAAAGAATAAGAGATTATTATATATCTCATTGAAGCATTAGTAAAGCTGCACCATTTTGAAGAAAGGCTGTTATTATGAATGTGACAAAGATACTACTTGCTGTGTTACTTATTCGGGATTGTAACAATAATTTGCAATCTCCAAATGCTATTACAGATAGCTTAATAGTCGGCAAGTGGCAAATGATAGAATATGGAGGTGGTAGCGTAAATTCACTTGATGCCATTTCATTTTATGAGAATGGCAAAATGGATTATCCATTTGAAACAGGTGATTTTACCTACCGCTTTATAGCATCTGATTCTTTGGCTATCTATAATCATGGCTTTGGAGAACAGCATTACAAGATACTCGAACTATCCAATGACAGCCTTATAATGAAGATAAGACGACAAAGAATATACGCAGACAAGATAGACGAGATTGTAGATGGAGAGATTGAGAAATATATAAGAGTGACAGACAGATAGTGCAATGAGAAAGAAGATATGCAGAATCATATTGCTTTGTTTGGTAACGGTGCTTCTTATAGTCATTCTAAGTTGTTACCTATTGGTTTCCGTCAATGCAAAAGGAAAGACCTTTAATGATGTTCAAGACATACCCTTTAATGAAACAGGTCTGTTATTAGGTACTTCCCCCGTTACTTCCAATGGCGAGCATAACTACTACTTTGATGAAAGAATAAAAGCTACTGCAACACTTTACCATAGTGGAAAAATCAAAAGAATTATAGCAAGTGGAGGTGACTATTCAAGCAATGGAGGATGCAATGAATTGATAGCAATGAGAGATTCATTGATAAAACAAGAAGTACCCGACAGCTTAATTTCTTTGGACTATCAAGGGACACGCACCCTACATTCCATAACCAAACTCAAGGACTTGGGAAGCATAACTATCATTTCACAGAAGTACCACAATGAAAGAGCCATATATCTTGCAGAACATTATGGCTTGCAAGCCATTGCCTACAATGCAACGATGCCAAACATTGCAAAGAAGAAGATACGGAACATTTCAAGGGAATTTCTTGCAAGAGTAAAGTTATTTATAGATTTAGTGAGTTCTGAATAAATGTCTAATTCATCTTCCTGACACTCTTAAAAGAAGAAATGAGAAAGGTTGAAGATTAGACATAGAGCAGGAGTACATTATTTGAAAGAAATTCATTTTATAGGGAGGAATAAGGAAGTACCATATTAAAAAAAGATAATTATGAGCAAGATATTGATTATAGGAGTTGGAGGTGGTGGAAGAAAGTCCATCATTAAGATGAAAGAAGCAGGAATACCCAATGCCGATTATATAACTTTTAATGGTTTTGACGGAAAGGAGGAAGCTAAAGAGCATGATATTCCTCACTATAACCTAATAGAAATGAACGGATTGCAAAACATACCGTGTACCCATAATCCGAAAGTTTTTGAAGAACTTGCAGAAAATGTCAAAGACCAAATAAGAGCTGCTTTAGAAAATAGCTTCAATAAGGATGCCAACGGTCAAATATCAAAAGATGCAACTGCGTCAATAGACGGTTTATATTTAATAGAATGTTTAGGTGACAATCACACATTTCAAGAGTTGTACAAATATAAAAAGGGAGAAAGAATTTGGAAATACTTTGAGGGTGAATATGAACGCATTAATGGCTGCGGGTCAGTGGTAAGTCCTTTAAATATCCTCAACATAGTCTTAGAAACCGATGCGGAATGGAAACAAGAAGAGATAGCTCATGCTTACGGTGGACTTTATATTGTCGCTTACGCCTTTCAAAACGATGTGGAATCCTACTATGGCTATCAGGCTACCAATGAGGCTATTGGAACTCAATTGAGCATACAATATGACAAAAAGAACTATGCCCTAATTTATGCAGCACAAGGCGAAAACTTTCGTGACTGGTTGATAAACCTTGTGAAATCACGTGGGCTTAAAATAAAAGAAGATGAAGTAAAATGGGAAAATGTAAGAGTTCTTTCATATTATTTGGTACGTGATGACAGCGAGGTTCTTAAAAAATATTTTGCTGTTCAAGAAACAGATAATGAGAAGAAAGGACTTTTTTCAAGAATTATTTGTTTTATAAGGGGAATCCGAAAAGGTTTCCTATCTTTATAAAATTCAATCGTACAAATAAAAAACAGCATTTGGATATAGCAGGACAGTTGCATCAACAGCGTCAAGCATCTGCCTGAATTTAAAGCAATTTATGATGATTATATGAAGCAATAAAAGTTGTCTGATTTTTCTTCCTGACACTCTTAATAAAGACAAGTCAGACCGTCGGAAAAATAGACATGAATCATTCAAAATAAGGTTGATTTGCAATGCCTTCAATCCAATATTCATCTTGATATGCCAGCATATCCATAACCTCTTTT